>Ga0247611_10000814_pt1 | contig 60232 bp, 47 predicted proteins | sample 177DNAGHGhighgp2_FD_192422 | JGI IMG/M metagenome (GOLD analysis project Ga0247611, IMG submission 192422) | Sheep rumen microbial communities from Palmerston North, Manawatu-Wanganui, New Zealand - 1770 DNA GHGhigh gp2 | ecosystem: Host-associated > Mammals > Digestive system > Stomach > Rumen... | reverse complement strand
CTTCATTGAAAGAAAGTCCCTTATTGTCAAGGTAAGAACGGAACTTGTCGAACAGGTTGTCAAAAGTGCCCGCCTTGCTTAGTATGTTCTTCACATGCCACACTGTCTTTTCGTCAGGAATCTCATCCACAGTATGTATGCCGAGAAATTGGCGGAAACTGGTGCGGTCGATAATCTGATACTGAATCTGCTTGTCGCCCAAACCATAATAGCGTTGTAAGAATATGACTTTGAACATTAAGACAACATCAAACTGCGGACGGCCTGCCGTCGATTTGCAGTCTTTCTTTACCAGAATGTCCTCCAATTCAGGACGGAACATCTCGAAGTCCACAAGGGCAGATAGTTGCTCAAGTGGATTACCCATTGCAGACAATGCCTCTATGGTGAGTTCCTCCTCAAAGAGATTCTCATCCATCGCTCTCCTATATATCGTCGTTTTCTTCATGATTACGTCGATTGGTACTTCAAAGGTATAAAATTATATCGAATTATCGTCAGAAATATCTGACTATCAGTTAATTAATTTTTAGAACATCCCTTAAGTCATTCCATTTTGACACGCCCCCTGTGGTCTGGCCAAGCCTTCGGCCTTCAAGAGTGATACCATTATTCCCCTATGAAGTAGTTAGTTACTAAAGTTTCCCAACCTTAAATAGCTTGCAACAAATTATTTATCACGAATTTAAGAATTTTAGAATTTATGGTCAATGAAAGAATTAACAAGAATTATCCGTCGCAAGCGACGGGAATTCTCCATGCACCAGAATGGAAAAACAGGAAATGACTTGTCATTTCATCTCAAATTCCTATAAATTCCATCATAATGGAAAATTGACTTCCACTTCGTACGTCGACCGTTGGTTCTTTAATTCTAAAATTAGAGTGATAGGAAAGGTGGGAAATTCAGTTAGTTATTCTTCTCGAACCAACTGTTCCCTTATTCTTTCGATGACTGGAAACATTCCAGAATACTTCTTATAATCTTCTTGCAACAATTCTGGCGAAGATGATTCTTTTGTATCTGTATATTCATGTTCGACAACGTAGAATACATCTTCAACATCAATGTCCCTTACAATATTTTCTTTTTTATGGGTCAATGTCAGATGTCGATAACTGTTGGAAGATTTCAAATTGAAAACGGATGGAGCCTCATAATCATCATATTGATAGATTTCCGTTTTGTTGTGTTTCGATAATACTTGTGTGTACCCGAACAGATTTGTCACAAGACTGTTTTTGGGATACAAGGCATCTATAGACAAAAGCATCTCATTCTTGTCAGAAAAAACCTCGCAATTACCTATTGGTATAGAATCCGCATAGACAATTCCCGATTCGATATTTCTCTTTTTGTCACGCATTGTCTCCTCATATAAAGTATTCTTGTCAAGAAACGGAAGAGCCATGTACCTGTCGCCCATCATCATGTTTCGTTTCTTTTGTGCGATGTCTTTTCTCTTTGACATGAAGTAATTCGTTACGTTATTACCGCAATGCACCTTTTTGCTTTTGGTGTCGATATAGAATTCCCGTATTCCGTCCATATAATACTTCAGGCAGGAATCTACATGTTCTATACTCCTGAAATACACTTTACAATGATAATACTTCTTTTTCTTTGCTGTAACATTGACTTCTGATAATTCATGAGATGATGGAGAGAGGAAAATGATGCTGTCCTCTTTAAAAACGAAACTCTTTGGCTCGTAGCTTATATGAGAGATGTGATATTCGAAGCCTTTCTGAAGATGAATACATCCTCCCATGTCTGAGCGTCCTATTACTGTTCCATTAGCATCATAGACAGTAGCATAACTAACTGGATTCTTGGTGATGCTGTCTGCCAACATCACTTGCTGGGCGAACCCTTCTAATCTCGTGAGGAAAAGGATTAGAGCCAAGATATAATATTTCATGCTTTAAATTAGAATCGTAGCGTATTCACAATTAACGGATATGATGGCCGTTACTCTCTTGATTTGACTTTGACTTCCGCTTCGCACGTCGATTTTCAATTCCTTATGGTCATCGATTTTCAATTCTTGCCCCTGCCCCTCATTGCGGCAAGTGCAAGCAGAATAGTGATGATGGTTTGCTTGTTCATATATATCTTCATTATTTTATTAAGAAAATAGTATTCAAATGACCTTTTTCATTTTTTATTTGTATATTTGCATACTAAAAAGTACTATTATGGCAACAACATCAAAAGAAAGATTTTATTTGGAACTACCCTCTATTGAGGTGGCTTTCCTTCGCACTTTGGCCAAAAAGATGGGATGGACGATTAAACGTGAGCGTAAAAGTGGCATACAACAGGCATTGGATGATGTTGAGGCTGGGCGTGTGCATGAAGCCAAGAATGTTGATGACTTGATGGAGCAACTTAACGCATGAAATACGCTATTCGCTATTCGGGACGTTTTAAAAAGTCTTATAAACTTTGCAAACGTCGTGGCTTGGATATGTCTCATTTCGAGCAAGTGATTCGTTTGCTTGCAGAAACAGGTTCCTTGCCAGCCAAGTATCGTCCACATATTCTTACCGGAAAATATGCAGGAATTTGGGAATGTCATATAGAGCCTGATTGGTTGATGCTATGGAAACAAAATGACACAGAACTGATTTTACTTCTTCTGGATACAGGCACCCATTCCGACATCTTCTGAATGAGTAAAGGTTTGTGCTTGCCCCGTAATTGCGACGAGGGCGAGGAGGATGGTGATGATGTGGCGCCATTACACGATGTTATCAACATCGCAAAACCTTTCCTTCTTGTTCATAATCTATTACTCAATTGTTATGTCGCGGATGACGAAAGCACCCTCACCATCGCCCTCCTTGAAGTCGAAGATGGCGGGGATGGTGTCAAACGGCTCGAAGGTGAGGGTGAAGTCGGTGTAGAATAGTTTACCCATGATACCTTCTGTGGTAGTTGTCGCTTTCTCTTTGGGATAGCTGTTCTCATCAAGTGTGATGCCATCGGCTGCTGTCAGTTGATATTTCTTGCCGTTGGCCTCAAGATAGGATTCCTTGACGATACGGAACCAATAGCCTTCCTGACCGTAATAGCGGAAATTGATGGTAGTGGCATCGGGCTTTATGCCGATACTGCGCACAGCCAACTGCAGGTTGGCGGTATTGTCCTGCTTGGGGCCGCTGATGGCCTCTGCCATACCCAAGAACCACCCTGCACCATATCCGGCACCCTTCCAGAGGATGTGCTTGTCGGGCGAAATCAACACATAATAGGGTATGGCTTTCATATCGCAATAGTGGTTTTCGACATCGGCTTTGCCCATCTTCCCATCGTTCCAGTTTTTCCAATCAATACTCTTGCTGAAATTGTCCTCTTGCCATGCAGAGAGTTTGTCCTGATTGATGCCGATGATTTCCAACTTGCCTTGCATCTTATCATAGACCTCTCTCATTTCTGGCTCCGATATGCGGCATGGGTAGCATCCCAGGCTCCAGAAATCGAGCAGCACATATCGGCCGGGGTGTCCAAGCACTTCTGCAAGATGGTGCTTCTGACCTTCCATGTCGATGAGTTCGGCGTCGATAGCCTCTTCACCTACTTGCAAAATATGTGGCGGATAAACCTGAGTGTGTATCAGCGCCAGTTGCTCTTCGAATCCTTTTGGCGCACGGGCAACGGTGGACGCCTCCAATTCCTTCAACTGCTCCATATACGGGAAGTCCTTTTTGTAGTTTCTTGCCATCATGGCCACTTCTTCCAACTCATCGAGCGATGCGGCATCTACCGGCAATGAGGGAAGGATGTCCATCGTCTGTTTCAAGTATTTCATATAGACAGTCTTTTCTTCTTCCCACGGAGCATTGGCAAGACCGAGTCGCAACATTTCGGCCAGCGTTTCATGACCATGTTCCGTAATACGGCCGAGTGTCTGCTGTTCGGACAGAGGACTATCCACCTTCCACAAAGGGTAGAGGCAGTCTGTTCCCGTTACTTGCACCTCCACACCTGGTCTCAGCCAAATGGTCATCAGGTGATTGGGACATCCTTCTCCCTCAAGGAATAAATAACTCTTCGTGAGTCCCTCCACGGGAACTGTCAAGGTGAAACGTCCACCCTTCACCGTGTCATTGGCTATGCGTACATTGTCAACAGTACACTCTGCCACTGTGCCATCTTTCAGTGCGGGTGAATAACCGATGATTGTTGCTGTCTTTGTGGTCTGCGCTTGCCCCCACACCCAGACGAAGGCAAGCAGTGCGGTGATGATGGTATGCTTGTTCATATTCTTTTCGTTCTATTTCAGTTTTTCCAACAACATTTGCAGTTCGAAGTCGATGTTGTAGTAGCCGCTGACACGTAGGTCGTCGCGGACGCGTCGGCAGTCGGGCGTGATGGTCTCGTAGTGGGGAATGCCATTGAAGCGGAAGAGTTCCTGCATACGGGAGAAATCGGTATTGGTGATGCAGATGGTTTCTTCGTCGGCAAGCCACTCATTGACGTATTGATGGTATTCTTCGCTTCCCTCAGCGGTGCGTTCCCCAGCGATAAAGACAAGTTTCACATCATCGCGCTTGCCCATCTCTGCACGTTTTGCCTTACTGTTCTGAATAGCGGCACGGCACGGACCGCAGCCCATACCCCAAAAATCGATGATGAGATACCGGCCTGGATATTTCGCACAGAGCGAGCGGATGAGGTCGGCGGCAGGATTGTCTGTAGGTAGAGGTGTAGAGAGTTCCGTTTGTTCCATCTTTGCGGCGTAGAAAGCCTCGGCCTTCTGGTGTATATAGGAATCAGAGAATCTGCCAAGATAGAGCGGCATCATCTTGCTGACCGGCTGTAAACTGGCCTCTGCCTCCTTACGCTCTTCAGCGGTCAAGGTGGTATCGGCAAGGATACGCGGTAGGGCATCCTCATTGCTGCGCCAACTGTTGAAACTACTCTGCATGTCTTTATAGGTGCAGAGTTGCGCCATGAAGGTGTCGTGATCTGTCCCCATCAGTTCGCGCAAGGCCAAAATGCCATTGGAAAGGATCTTCTTTGAGTTATAAAAACTATTCACATAGGCTCCGTTCTCATCGAGAATCCCTTCGTATTGGCGGTTCCTGACAGGTCTGGCAAACTGAATGCGGTTGATTGTGATGGGATACCTGTCACATGTCAGCAACAAAGGATTGTCGAAGTCTATACGGTGCAGCGCCTTGTAGTTCTCCATCTTGTCTATCTCTTTATTCTCCAGACTATCCAAAATGATCAGTTGGTAGCCGCCATCACGTTGTTCATATTTCTTCACATCGTCCTCGTGATACATGGCATAGTCCAACACGGCGTATGCAAAATTCAACTGCAAGTCGGCCAAAGCCAACTGCATCTCTTGAGGAGTGAAATGCCGGCGACGATTTTCCCTTTGCAAACAATACAACATATTGCGCCACGTGCGTTCTGTCATCTCGCCTGCTGCGCTGAACTTCCCCTTGAACGTGTGTAGGGGATATGCAAGGTCGCTCATTTTCAAATCAGATTTCATCCAACGCTCTACGTCCTTGCTGCTGCCGCTGCCATAGATGCATTGATACTGACCTTGCTCGTCAGGACGCACGGTAACCTCGATGGTCTCGCCAGGACGGGCGTAGAAAGGAATCTCATCAAAACCAATCTTTGATCCTCTGGCGAAGAAACATTGACGGATAGGGTAACTGGCCTGGAACTTTTTTTCAAATGTGCCATCAGGGGCGATATTGAACACCAATGTCGTAGCGTCCTTCTCGAACACATCTTCATAGAGGCACTCCATCGAGGTGAAGCCAAACTTCTCGGCATCGTAGCCCTCGATGCGACCACGGAAGGTGATGGTGTCGGTGGTGAACCAATTTGCAGGTACCGTATAAGGGTTGGCAGCTGACAATTCCTGAAAAGTGGGGAATTTTATTTTCGATTTCCTGTCATGGAGGCCAAGGAGCATGAATGCACCTTGCACATCTCCCTCGACGAAGTCAAAGACCTGTACTTTCTTGGGCATCGGCTCAAAGTGCATCGTGAAGTCGGTTACGCCGCTCTCTGGCGATTGCACCCATGTATCGAGAGCGAGACCTTCTGCAGAGCGCAGGGGGTAGCGGTTGCCGGCCTCGTCGAGCAAATAACTTTCTTTGACGAAGCGGAAGGACCATCCCTTAGGGTATTCCATTGTGAAGTGCACGGTGGTCGCCGTGTCTCTAAAAATGACCTCGCGGGCTTTCAGTTCGCCGTTCGACACATTCACGCAGGCCACCGACACTGGCTTCTTGATGGTCTTGTAAGTTTTTGCCTGCCCCGCCACCCAGACGAGGGCGAGCAGGATGGTAATGATGGTTCGCTTGCTCATATTTGATCAATATATTTTAGTCCTTCTTTTTGGCGTCGAGGTGATAGGTGAAACTGATGTTGACATAATGATGGCGGAAGTCCTGCCATGAGGTGGAATGCTGGTAGGCAGAACGCTCACTCCAGAAATCATCCTGCTTGTTGAGGATGTCCTCGAACTCCAGTTTCAGACGAGCCTTGTTTTTCAGGATCTTCCAGGTGATGCCTGCATTCCATAGGAGCATGTTACGGTTCATCGACTGAGCGGGATAACCACGGCGGGTGATTTCCGTGATATCTGTCTCAAAAACAAACTTTCCCACGGTGGCTTCGGCGTTGATGCCGAAGTCATTATTCCAAAGCGTGGTGTTCTGTTCGGGCGATGCTGAGAAACGCAGGCGGTCGGCCTCGATTTTGGCAAACGCGGAGGTTTTGAGCCAGTCCAAGTCAAGTGACAAGGTGAGCCGGTCCTTGGGGTGAAGATTATTCTGCCTGTTCAACGTGCGTTCCGTCTGTGTAGGCAACAAGGTCAGATAGCCGTAGTGCTGCCCCGCATTTAATCGGAACTCATTCTCCAGTCTGAGCAACTCGCCGAGAGCCTGGTCCATGTCGAGGCGGAACTCCCATGTGCGGCTGCCGCGGACGTTCTCCGGGCGGCTGACATAGACAGCGGTCGTGGGGTTATAACTGAGAGCCGTCACGAGGTCGCGGTCGTTTGCCTTGTATTCAACGCTGGCGCTGAGCGAGGTCTGGCTACGGGCGAGCACCATGTTGTATGACAACTTGATGTCGTGGTTGTGCGTATCTTTCAAACCAGTGTTTCCCTCGGTGATGAAAAGTGGGTCGGTGAGGTCGCGATAGCCGAGGGTCTGAAGGATTCCTGGTTGCGATGTGCTGAAACCGTAGTTCAGTTCAAAGCCGACAGTCTTGCTCAGTTTCCATGTGGCGCGGATGTCGGGCTGGATGAGAATTCGGCGGCGCACGGCGGTGGTGTCGAGCACGCCTCGCAGATAGTCTTGGCTCTCACGCAGCCATTTTGCGGTGACATTGGGCATGATTTGAACGGGTGCGAGATTGAAGGTGGAGCCGATTCTCAGGCTGTGTGAATGATTGGTGGAGCGGTCGCGGTAGGAATTGGCGGCATCTGCCACGCCATCGGTCATGAAGTCACGGTCGTTGCTGTATCTGTCATACTTTAAGGTGTATTGCGCTTTCACCAGCCATTTCCTGGTGAGCCAGTTGGAGAAAAGGAGTTGGCCCTCGGTGGACAGCGCAGAGTTGGGGGAGGTGGAGAACTGACTCAACTGCGACGAGGCGAGTGATGCTATGTGAGAAGTGACCATCCGGTCGGTCCAGCGGTCGGTCTTTCCCTCTGAGTAGTCCAATGAGACGCTGCCGCTGAGTCCGCCATTCTTGATGTAATGTTCCCACATCGCCATGGTGTTTAGTTTGGTCGTGTGACCTTCCTGGCGGGAACTTACAAGTTGTGAAAGAGTGGGCATGTAACCCTCGCTGAACTGTTGACTTTCCTGTTCCTCGGTTTGTCTGTTGTGCGAGCGCTTCTTCTTATGCTCCACGCTCGCCCGGAGGGTGAAGGTGTTCAGCGAGTCGGTGGCCCAGCGCATGTCGGCATTCAGCGTCGGGTTTAGGTCGTGGCTGCGATGATACGTCTCGCTGGTGCTGCGGGTGGCGGCGGTGTTGGGCAAATAGTTCTCTTTCTCTCCGTAAGAAGTGCCCCATTTGTCATCATGAGCCACATTGCCGCTGATAGTATATTGGCTTCTCATCTCCTGTGTGCCTTCCTTCTTCTTCCACTTGTGCTGATAACCACCGGCGGCGCCCTGTTCCTGTCCGTAACCACTGCCCCAACTGCCGCTCCATCCGTTCATGCTTTTGCGGATGGTCTTGTCGATGTTGTTGGCATTGGCAAAAACCATCACAGGATCGGTCTTCGACAGGCGGTTCATCGACACTTCGCCCTCGTAGTATTTTGGTGTTTGGTAGCCTGCCATTACATCGCCATAGAAGCGGTCAAGGAATCCTGGCTTGATGGTCAGGTCGAGCACCATATCCTCTGTGCCGTCATCCTTGCCCGTGCGTTCGCTGAACTCCGATGCCTTGTTGTAAGCCTTGATGTCCTGTACCGCCTCGGCCGGCAACTGCTTCATCAACTGGTCACCTCCCAACATGCCTTCGCCATCCATCGTCAGACGAATGGGCTTGCCGTTCCACGACATCCTGCCCTGACTGTCCACATCCACGCCCGGCAACTGGCGGATGAGTTCGTCAAGGCGGGCGCCCTCCTGCAAGTGGAAAGCCTCGGGATGGAAGACAATGGTATCACCCCGCACCGTGAACCGACGTACATGGCCAGTGACCTCCACCATCTTCAACATCTGGGGCGACATCTTCAACTCAATCGTTCCGATGTCGAGCGTGTCTTTCTCGCTGTCGCCGAAGGCCAACACCGTTTTCTTCTTCGTGTAGTAGCCCAACATGGATGCCTCTATGCTGCATTTCCCCTCAGCGCGAATATGAAACACACCGAGCGAATCGGCTGTTGTCGTCATCGTCATATAACCATTGTCGCCAAATTTCTGAGTCATCTTTATTGTTGCTTGAGGCAGTGCCTCCTTCGTCTCTGAATCCACCACGCGCCCACGGATAACATCGGCAAAGGCGGATGGCACAACAGCAAATGATGCGACGAGGGCGAGCAGTGCGGTGATGATGATTTGCTTGAACATGAGTTGTTTCTTTTTTATCGTTTCCTTCTTATTATTTATACGCAGTTTTGGCTGAAATATATAACGGTGAGACGTTAAATGTTCTTAACCATGGCGAACCCCTTTATTACGCTGGTGAATTCTTCAGACCTTTCGGGAAAAAGCGGCAGGACCGAGCGGTAAATCCTCCTAAGCGTTAGATTCGCTGAACTATTACTATCACGAATGAGAACGGTAAAGGTAAACTATTTTTTTTCATATTCCTTGTTTTTTTCTTCGATTGCTCTTTTTAATGGCGAAAATTGTACCACATTTGCAATTCATTGATGATGAGGATATGGGCACTGTAAACACTGTCCGATACCGGACAATGAATGTCCGTAAGTGGACAGATGCAAACTCCAGAGTGTAAAAGTAAGCATTGCTATACATAAAGCCCTCGGCGATACCCCAAAAGAGGGTGACGAGGGTGAAATTGCCCCAAATAATAAAGTCTTGTCCATTTTAGGTCAACCCACGATAGATTTTGGTATCGCTAAAAGGAAAGATTTTGGTATTAGTATGCTTTCATAATAGCACTATTGATTTGCTTATTGATATCCGTGTCGCCACGCTCCGATTTCTTGCCATAGCCAAAACTGTAGGTTACGGTCAAGTTAACGTTGCGCCCGTCGGCCTCGCTGTAGTTCCACGTGTCACGGTGGTAGCAGCCATAGTCCATCCTAACGTGCTGTTTGGTGTAACGGCAGAAGGGATTGCGCACCAGTGCTTTGACAGCCCAGTTCTTGTGATTCCAACTGACGAGCCACTCATAGACGGGTCGGCGGCTGATGAGGTACGGCTCGCGGATGTCGAGTGCCGTATAGGGCGTGCGGTAGTTGAAGCGCAGCATCCAGTCGCCCGTGAGGTAGGTGACGGAGGCTTTCATTCGGAAGATATTGCGCGACATATCGTATGTGTCGCCCCGCAGCATGTTGTATTCCTCGATGGCGGTCACACTGAGGCGCAGTTTATCGGCAAAAGCGCTGTAAGCGTATGTGGCCGTGAGCATGTTGCCATAGTAGGTGCCGTCGTTGGTGCGGCTATCGTAGATGGTCTGCAGGTCTGCATTGTAACGGTGCAGGATATTGTCGAAGTAGATGCTGTTGTCGTAGGACACGGAAAACTTCGACCTGCCTATCTGTCCGTTGTACGAGAGCGTATTGCCGAGCACTTTCAGCGGAGCGAGGTCGGGATTGCCTCTTACAGCCTCGAAGAACGAGGTAGGCACGGTCATGCCGTTCTTGTTCGACGGGTCGAAAAGCGTATGCGTGAAAAGACCGTTGAGCGCGAGCGAATGCTTTTGGTTCAGCGCATAGTTGCCACCATAGAACGCCACGGGGCTGCAATAGTTGTAATGAGAATCGTTTAACTTGACGGCAGAGTTCGATACGCCAGCCGACACGTAGTAGTAATACTTCTGCGACGAGCCGCTGAGTTGTATCAGCCCCATCGTTACGTCGGTGGTCAGCCGCTGATGGCCCGTCGAAGTTCCCGTGTAAGTGTCCTTATAACGGTTGTGGTCGTGCGTCAGCGAGCCAGATAACGTGATGCCGTTCTTCCACGACTTGTAGTAACGGGCGTTGCCCTGGAAGGCATTATTGTCCTCGGTCACGTCGGAGGTCATCGCACTCCGGGCGGTCTCCGTGTAGTGACTGTTGTATCGATTGTGGCCGAACGAGGCCGATGCTGTGAAGTCGAGCGTCTGGTCCTTGGGTAGCCAGAGCGTATAGTTGGCATAGACGGCAGGGGCGAGTCCGCGACTGTCTGATGAGGTGAGGCGCAGGGTAGTACCGTCGTAGCGGCCCGTGTAGATAACTTTCATCGCCGCCTCAGCATTGGGCACGGCCTGACGGGTCAGGCTGACGTAGGCATTCAGTCGGTGGCTGTTGCCCGTCGATGTCAATTTCAGGCGCACGGCCTGGTTGTTCGTCTTGTGGAGGGATGACTCACTTGAAAAGTCCCGTGTCAGTGTCGAGCGGTCGGCGAAGGTGAAGTCTTCGTGGCCTTCCAAATAACTATGGTCGTGCGCCCAGTCGCCCGATGCTGTCAGCGACAGCGTGAGACACTTTCGGGTAAAGTCGGCAAAGGCCAGATAGTCGCCCGACTTATAAGCCAGCCCCTCGGTAGCCGACAGATAGACGTTGCCACCATACTCCAATTTGTAGGTGATGAAGTTCACCAGCCCCGCCTTGCCCGCATACTTGCCGCTCGGGGTACGGATATACTCGATGCTGCGGACGTTCTTGGCCCGTAGCGTCGCCACGTCCTCGGCCAGTGCCTCCATGCCGTTGATGCAAATCACCACCTCGCCGCCGCTGTGCGTCGTGATGCTCCGTGCGTGTGTCGACACGTCCAGTTCCGCTGTGAGCATCACGCTCAGCAGGTCGAAGCCGTTGGCCGAGTGTTTCTTCTCCAGCGTTGTCGGCAGCAGTACAGTTTTATCGGCCATCTCTATCTGTCCGTCGGCATTCACTACCATCTCCGGCAGCGTCTCGGTCTTGATGCTGTCAGTCTGTGCCTGTGCAAACATGGTGGCAAGGCAAGCGGCAAATGCCATTGTTACAATCTTTCTGTTCATTTTCAGGTACAAAGTTACATTAAAATAATTAAAGCGTTTTCAAAGATTCAAAAAAAGTGAGTGCCGAGGGCAAAAGTCTGCATCCAAATAAATCATAAAATACTATCATCTAATTTTGATCACCTACTTAATTGAAGAAAAGCAGCCTCGACATCTCGTCGACGCTGCTCCATGATGAAAACGTTAGTGAGAGAGTTTATTGGTTTCATCATTGTATTTATTTCTACATTTGATTTCAAAGCAAACATATTCCATTACTATTGTCGTTATCAGATACCAACAGGGCGTTTCCTCGAGGAACCGACGAGTGGCCCTGTCCATCGGCATCCGACCTTTTTGTCGTAATCAGTATGATGTCGTGGTTCAGCCCATACGGGTGTTCCTTGATGGCTACGGATGAGCCCCGTTTCAACCTTCGTATCTCCTTGATGCTTTCAGGCGCAATCCTGTTTGCGGTTTCCTTGGTCACCCTTTTGCCATCTACTATATAGATTACGGAGTCGTCGTGTATTTCAGGAGAGAGCATCCTCATGCCATTTTCCGAATTGACGATGGTATAGAGTGCGGACTTGTCGTTTGACCCGGTTTTTGTCGTGACAGTGATGTTTCCAAATGGCACTTTGCGTCTGTTATCCTTATGTTTTCCGTCGTAATTGGCAGCAGTGACATTCAATGAGTAGCAACAGTCTGTGGATTCTTCAACTGATTTATTTGCTATTATGGTGTTTGCCGCTTCGGTGTCAAGTTTTTCCTTTTCTGTTGGTTGAATCACTGCCGCCACCAGTCTGTCTTCTACTGTGGCGGATATGTTGGATTCGTTCATATCCTGTTCATCAGCCATTGTATTCAGTTGTTGCGTCACATCCCTGTCTTCTTCCTTGATTAAAAATATTTTTCGTAAAATTGCATAAGAATCCACCTGAGTCATCAAATTCGCTTCTTTTCCATCTTGCTGCGTTCTATCCTTTATAGATGTCGGTTCGGAGGTGGGTCTTGTTGTGGTAGAGGTGGTTGCATACTGCTGGAATACGAGTGTGTCTTTTACCGTCTCCCTTGTCATCATGAACAAGGCCAGAATGAGGGCGGCAACCAACGATGAAGGCACCAATATTTTGGGAAGTGTTTTGTGTGATTTCCCTGCAACAGTTTTCCTTTCCATCATCCTGTCGAATTCGGCCTCCTTTTCTTCAGACAAACCGATATTCCCCGCAGGCAGTTTGGTTGAAATGATGATAAGCCTCAAATCCTCCTCTTCTGGAGTCAGTTCTTCCTTCGTATGCAAATAGTATTCCAAGAGAAGGTGTTCCTCCTCAATGGTGGTCTCGGCATTTAGATAACGGCGAATCAGTTTTTGTCGTATCATTTTGTCGTTTAGGTCTGTCATTTCATTTTCCTCCTTTTTTCATTGTTGTCATCAGTTGTTTTCTAGCAGTACAAATCATTGTTTTTGTACTCGCGGGTGTCGTCCCACAGGCAGCGGCAATTTCCTCCATTGTCATGCCCTCGCTCCTCATGATGAGCATGCGATGCTGTGTGCCCGACAGTTTTTTCATCGCCTGACCGATGATTCTCTCAGTGTCGTGGAAGATGGCTTGATGGTCGGTCTGCATTGGTGCAAACAAGGCGAAGCCGCCCTCCAAGGATTCGTGCCGTTCGCTGGCTTTCCTCAAGATATCTATGCAAACGTTCTTTGCGATTTTGATGGCCAAAGTCTCCGGGCTGTGATATTTTCTCAGGCTCTCATGCATCAGCCATAGCCGCAGCAGTGTTTCCTGCACGGCATCCTCGGCATCGCAGGCCAACTCCTGTCGGTCGAAGAAACTCCGGCACAGTGAAATGAGCCTTGGGCGAATCGCCGTCGCTAATTGTATGAAGTCGTTTTGCATATCGTTTTCTAGTCTTATCACGAATGAGAGCGAAAAAGGTTAAGTAAAAATTTGCAGCAAATTTAGATAACTCCTAAAAAAACAGCCCTCGGCGATACCCCAAAAGTGGGTGCCGAGGGTGAAAGTCTGAACAAATGTTCAGAGTTTTTTCGTTATTATTGCTTTGCAACACTCCCTGAGTGAAAAAAGCATCAATATTAGCGTTGCCTTATTGTTTCTATCAACATATAGGTATCCCGTGTCGTCTCAATTGATGAAATCACGCTGTTTTCATGCTCCTCCACAGCATCGACAAAGGCCAGTATCTCATTGAAGTAGCCCTGTGAATGGATTTGGTTGTTGGGGAGGATGGGCGTGAAGTTGTTGCGGGTGAAAAGATAATCAATGCTCTTTTTCCATGGGCGAATCTTTTCTGATGGGAGTCCAAATACGGTGGAGGGAATTGGCTCGCGACTTAGTTCTTCCATTTGGGATAAGCGGTAAATGCCAGAAGAGGTGCAGACTTTCACCATTTCCTCGGCAGCGGTCCAGGAACAGACAGTGGATAGTTCAAGGGTGCCAACGATTTTGGGATGACGAAGCATGAGGAGATAAGATGAGAGTGCGACGCGATGACAGGCAAGGATTTCGGGTTTGCCGAAGAGATAGGTGACGAGGTCGAGTGGATGGATATACAAATCAAGGAGGGCGTTACCCTCGGGGTAGGCTCCTGTGATGTAATGAAGGTCATAACTGACAAGATGCTCCCTTGCGAGCCGTTCCTTTAGTAACTGAACTGCTGGTGCATGACGCTGTTGCAATCCTACCATTGCTATTGGTGAGCCGTGAAGTCGTTGAAGCTTGATGAGCGAATCGAGTTCTGCAAGCGTCTGACAGGGCGGCTTCTCAATGAAAAGAGACTTTCCGCTCTTCAAGATGCGTGAGGCGATGGAGAAATGGGCTTTTGGTGAAGCAGAAACAAAAACGCCCTTGATGTCCTCTTCGTTGAGGATGTCGTCAAGCGAGGTCGTTACTGTCAGATGAGGATATTTCTGTTCGATAAGCCGTGCCTTCCTTTCAGATGTGACGCATATGCATTTCAGCTGCACTCCAAGGTAGTGAAGAACGGGATAAAGGTTGGTCAGCGAGTGCTGCCCTATCCCCACGAAGGCATAAGAATATTGGTACGTTTGGGCAAGATGGTACTCCGTACGCAGTCGTTTGTAGCGATTGATGAATTGTTTTATCATAATTGTTTGAAATATTGGCGATAAGAAGTATGCGAGTCATCCGTCCATTGGTATGGCCCGTAGAAATGCTCGATTAGGCGTTTTGGTAGCATGCGCTCCAAATTGCGGAGAAGGATGATGTCATACTTACGATGGAAGTTGATCCAACAGTCGTTGCAGTTTCTGGAATGGTGACACTGCATCTGACACGCCGCCTTGCCATTGAAAATCTCATCGAGTGACTGGTGGTGGATGTTGCCGATTGTGACACCAAGGTTCTGGCAAAGTGGCACGTCACCGTTGCTGTGGATGACAAGGCTGCTCATGATACTCTGGCATGGGAGTCTCAACCGACCGTTGCGCCATTCATCATAAAGAGCCACAAAGTCGTAGTTCTCCTGCGTGTCATGGATGCTTTTCGGAATTTTGGGAATGAAATCCGTTGTCGTGAGTTGTTCAGTCCGTTGGAGGGGATTTGAAATCCCCGACTCTTTAGATGTGGATTTCAAATCAGCATTAACCATATATGCCATTGTGCCGTAGATGCCGATACGCACATCCACGCCATAATGTTTGGCAACGTCTATCACATAAGCCATGTCGTCGAACTTGTTCCATGGCGACAGGCAGAACATCAGCGACAGTGGCACCTCGTCCTTCAATGCCTCCACCACCTGAATTACACGGTCGTGACCATCGCTGCCACGCATCCGCTGATAAGTCTCGCGGCCACCATCGAGAGAGACGTACAGGTGCCGCGGATGATGGCGCCGGACGGCGTTGATGACACGACGGGGAGCAAGGCAATTGGAAAGCAGGGTGTAGTTTGGATGATGCTCTTGGAACCACGACATGATTTCCGCAGCCTGTGGATGGAGGATGAACTCGCCACCCTCCAACCCTACGGTCGTGTGTCGTGTCACACATCGGCTTTCCATCACTTGCTGAATGTCGTCAATCGAAAGATGTTCCACTTTCTTTTGCCAGATGTTGCAGTGCTTGCATCGCGACTGGCAAGCAGTGGTGGCATAAATCATCAGTTGCGACAGCCGCTTGTATCGAGGGCGCATAACATTGTTCAGATAGAGGCAGCCATTATAGGCGTAATCAAGAATTGAATACATAAAAATTCGTTGCAGTTTACACTTATAAAGTCTGAAACTGCAACGAATGACTGCACAGGTCAGGAGGCTATTTTCTCAGTTTACCCCTGCTTTCCAAATATCTCAAGAACATCTCCCACTGTGTTTCACGACGAAGACGATTGCTCTTCGTCAGTTCATTGTCAATGAATTGTTGTGGGTAGCAGTCATAAAGATAGTAGCCGACACCCGCTTTTTCATTGTTTTCCCACTTCCATTCGTAATACAGTACCAGGTCGAAGTATGTTCGCGAAAAAGAGGGATTGACAAGATTGTCAACTTGGAAGAGGATGTCATCGCCCAGACAGAACACCATGCGGTCGACAGATTTAAGCCGTGTGCGAATTGCCTCTGAGCCGATTCCAAAACGCAGTTCGCGTGTGTTCATGTCAAGCCACTCAATGTCTTCATCAGTGAACACAGCCGTTTTTGCTTCACCGCCAGAACGTGTCGCCTGAGAATCAAAAGCGTAAGCGGCGAGCGTGGTGGATTGCTCCACATTCTCCATGCCACTGAGTGGATTGTTCACCTCGTTGTCGTCACTACTGCATGCCGTCAATGGCATAGCAAAGATGGCAATGGCTATCGCCTCGGTCCAGAAACTGATTCTCTTACTCATCATTTTATGTTTTAAGATATCTCTCTACTTATATAGTCCGTCGAACATGGGAAGGACTGCACCGATTACCAAGTAAATCTGATGCCCAAAGGCAAAGAGAACGTATAGGGATGGTCTGTGCGGTATGTTTCTATTTGAGACCCCGTCGGAATATAATATAGCAAACTTGGCTCAGCAAACAAACCGATGTTGGATGAGAAATTGTACTGTAGGCCGAGCCCCGTGCCAACAGACCACTGCCATGGAGCGCTGATGGAGGTCTTGTCGGTTGCCTCCAATGCACCATGCAAGTAGTAACTCGTATTGAGCGGTGAGTAGACAGGAATCTCGGTGGTAACTCCAAGACTTCCGTAGAGGCTCCACATCTTCCTGTTGTATATGTTGTAGATTCCCTTCACAGGGATGCCAATGTAGTGAATGCTCTGCAGTTGATTAATAGTATTACCATTTGAGCCCATCTCAAATTCCGACTTCAACCGACTGTAGTTCAGTCCGGTCTCTAATCCGAAACGATTGTTCAGTCTATACTTCAATGCCAACGAGAAGTTGACGGGCATATAGTGGTGACTTTTGCGGACAATCTTGTCTGCGTCTGTATCTGCAGCATCACTGACATTATTCAGCGCTATGTTCATAATGATGCTTCGTCTATGACTGTCGCCATCATCAGGATTCTCCGCCAGGAAGGCTGCATAGTCGCTCCATTTCTCAAAAGTGACAGGCGATGGTGGCTCGCCCGTTGAGGTTATCATCGGTGTTTCTGTGAAGCCGTACGGACGACTCGCATTCTGCCCCCCCATGCCTCCTGTGTATGCGAGGTCTACCGACCATTTTTGCTGACGACAGGTGTCAATGGCTGGCTTTTTAGGGAATAAGCCTGCGATGTCGTCACGTGGAATCTCTACCAGGTGCTTAGTCTTTGCCGTATCCCTCGGTATTGTGTCGATATTTGGAAGTTCTTGGGCAACCTTATTGAACAAGGTGTCTGCTGTGGTGGAATCCGTAGTCTGAGCGATTTTCGATGGAAGTGTATCTGTTGCAATCAAGGTTGTACGATGCTTGGGCACACGAACAATCGCTGGTTTCTGTGGACGTTTCATCGGAGATTCTCCATGCAATGACTGGTGCCCACCCTTACTATCTCTCTGCTTTGCCACTTCTGGCTTATCATTATCAGTAACAGCAGATTCGTTTTTCTTGATCCAAAAGTAAGTGAGAGGCATGAGGAATAAGAGAAGCACGGCAGCCCAATACCGCAGCATCATCTTTCGGAGCATCTTCTTCGCTCGTGCCAATTGTGACGATGACGAATGTGGCTCTATGCCCAATATATCGGCGATTTCCCTGTGTGTCATGCCTTCGAAGACCGACAAACGAAACACCTGTCCATAGCCTTCCGGCAGTTTGTCAATCATTCTTATCACCTCGGACAGAGGAACACCTCTCACATCACTATCCTCGCTGTCGGCAGCAATCAATTCCGCCACGTCAGTCTCTTCGAACGAAACCGTTGGCAATGCTTTCAGATGATTCTTACATTTCGATGCCACATTCCTTGTGATGGCCATCATCCAAGGCTCAGCACGTCGCACGTCGCGCAGTCTGTCGAATGAAGTGAAGATAATTACGAAAGCGTCATGCAGCACATCCTCCACTGTCTGCTTGTCGTTGATATAACGTCGGCACACGCCCCTCATCTGCTGGGCATATGCCTTATACAGTTCTCCGAGGGCATCCGCATCCCCCTGTCTGCACCGTTCTATCAGCCGTGTTATCTCCATCGTAAACAAAACGTCTCTATTTATATAGTCCTACAACGGAGGAAAAGACTGCACGGGAATATCATTTTTTGAAATTTGTTTGTCTTTCGTGTTACATACGTGTAAAATGAATTTGCAAAATTACTAAAGTCAAGCTGAAAAACCTCGGCTAATTCCAAGAAGAGGATACCGAGGGTGAAAGTCTGAACATTTGTTCAGAGATTTTTTGATTTTTATGAACGAACTGTCAATATTCGAACGTGACAGTTCTTCTGATTCGCGACAATTGTTGGGAAATTAAGTGCCCCTTGCTGCCATCCATCCGTCATTGACTTCTGGAATGGCGGTGTTCTCAAGCAGGTCGTCCATCCCCACACGGAAACTGCCTATATGATTTTCTAATACGGTCTGCCATCAACTCTGCTCATTATGCCTGACATATTTGATGGATAGACAAGCCAGGAAAATTCCGACGACTATCATCATAGGCATGATGATGTATTGCCCAGCATTGTCGGTAGGCAGTTCCATGAAGGCATGAGCGATGTTGAACAAAGCCATAAGCACCGCCAGCACAGCATTGATGACATGCATCACCCTTGTTTTCGACAGCATACAGAGCACTCCGCAAGCAGGAATGAGAAACGAGAGTGTCATCATGAACACAACCATACCTTGGTCAACATTGCCATCAGTGGCAGCGATGGCCATATTCTTGCCCCAAAACATGGGCAACACGTCACAAATGGAGTGGCAGGCAAATCCACAGATGGTCAACAGCCACAAAACTGAAATCTTAATACTTGTTGTCATTGTAGTAAAGATTGAAATCGACGGCAAAGGTACGGCAAACAAACAAAGTGCGCAATACCTAAAAAATAGTGTTTTATGTATTGCGCACTTGCCATGGACATACCATGGAGGGTTAGCCAATAGTTGGTATTCCTGCCTATTCTGAAAGCATAGTCACCTCTATACAACGTTTGGCAGCCAAGAGTTGCTGAGCCATACGCTGCACGTCTTCCGGTTTCATTTCCTGTACCATCCTGCAGTAATCACGGTCGAAATCGGTGTCATCATCAATCTCATGCCAGATGACATAACTCCAGTAGTCGTTGGTGATGGCTACTTGTGCATATTGTTTCACGAGGTACTCCTTCACCTTTTGCATAGACGAAGCCGCCGGTCCATTCTTGGCAATGTGTTGCAACTGCTGGTAAACAATGGGGTTCAGTTCCTTGTAACGCTGTGGATCGGCATTATAGGAGATTTTCAACGTTGCATTGGGTTTGTCGTCCTTGTCAAGTCCGAAATCCACGCTAACGCCGTAGGTGCCGCCTTTTTCCTCACGCACGGAATCAGTATAAGCAATAGAGAGACATCGTTTCAGGAAGTCGAGTTCGAGGTCGCTTTGTGCGGTAAAGGGGACATCGGCAGTCAGGTAGATGCTGACATTGGCCAGTGGTGTTGCCTGCGGTTTGGTGAAGCAAACCGTCTTCTTGCCGTCGACAATCCTTGGAACATTGTCGTAGTTGGTCTGTTCATGCTTACCCACGGATGGCAGTGTGGCGAGATACTGACACAGCAACTGGCGCAACTCCTGTTCGTCGTAGTTGCCAATAATCACTGTCTTGAAGTTGGAAGCATCGCTGAACCGCTCCTTATAAATCTGCAGGATACGGTCGTAGCTGACACGGTCGAGCGTGGATTGCACCACGGGTTCCATACGAGGGTGATGACCGTAGAGGATGGCACGTATAGAGTCGTTGTAGTCCACCTTCGGCGAAGCGTTGCGGTTGGCCAGGAAGGCACGCTGACGGTTCATCAGGCTGGCAAAGGCAGTCGTATCCTTTCTCGGTTGTGTAAAGTAGAGGTAAGCCAACTGGAACATGGTCTGCATGTCTTTCACCGAAGAACTTCCACTGATGCTCTGTCGCATACTACCCACCGACGGACTGACCCGAACGCTCTTGCCCGTGAGCATTTTTCGCAAAGTGACGGCATCGAAGTTGCCCACACCGCCCTCAGTGACACCGCTTGAAATCAGCGCGAAATTAGGGATATCCTCGTCGCCATATAGAGAGGTGCCTCCATCGGCCCTCATCGACAACGTTACGGCATCAGCCTCGTAGTTGGTTTTCCTGGCATACACTTTCATCCCATTGCTCAGCGTGAATTCGGTGAAACCGTGCCTATAGGGCTGCTCGCTGACGATACTTCCAGCCTCTGGCAAATCGCCGACCAGCGATTCGGCCAGCGATTCCTCCTGGTAAGGTGCATAATTGAGTTGCTGTGCCGTGAGAATCACCTGCTCTATCTGCTGCTCGGAAGGAATCTCGAACCCCTCCTTGTCAGGAGCATACATCACCACCACCTGATTTTTGTCGGTGATTAGTTCCTTGACGGCAGCATTCACCTCGGCGAGTGTCACCTCGCGGTCGAGTTTACGCGTGTTCTCCAACTGGAATTCTACAGACACCAGCGGTTCGCCTTCAAGGAAATTGTCTACACATTCATTAACATAGTGCGAATTGCGATAATCGTCTTTCATCTTCAGCCTGCGCTCAGCGGCATTCAGGCGAAGTTTCTTGGCACGATCCAGTTCAGACTGCGTGAAGCCATGCTGCCGGACACGTTCAGCAACTCCGACCGCACTGATGATACCACCCAGGATATTGTCCTGCTTACAACTGATGCTCAGCGAGAAAGCATCCTTTGTACGGCTAAGGAAAAACTGGGAGGCACGACCTGTTGCACTCTGATATGGTGATATTGGTTGCTGGCGCAACTCTACCAGGCGATCGTTCAGCATGGTGCTGATAAGCCCATCGATATAGCCGTCACGCAAATACTTCTCGCTGTTCTTCTCGTTGTCGGGGGTGGCCTCACGTTTCTGGTAGATGTGGCAGAGCACGATAGGCTGTTCCTTATCTTTCTCAATGTCGACAATCATCTTGTCATTGTCACCTACAGGATAGTAGGGGCGCTCAGCCGCTTTCTTCGGCATGGGGATGGAGGAGAACACCTTCTTGATTTTCCGCTCCATCTTATCGACGTCGATATCTCCGACCACAATAATGGCTTGCAAGTCGGGGCGATACCATTTCTGATAATAATCGCGAAGGTCTTGATAAGGGAAGTTGTCGACGATGTCCATAGAGCCGATGGGCAAACAGTCTTCATACTTGGTGCCCTGGTAAACCTTCGGCATCGCCTGCTCCTGCAGCCGCTGAACAGCCATACCTGCGCGTCGGGTGCGCCACTCTTCATGAATCACGCCACGTTCTTTGTCAATTTCCGCATCTTCCAGAAGCAGATAATGGCTCCAGTCGTGAAGCACCAGAAGGCATGAGTCGATGATACCCTCGCGCTTCAATGGAGCCGAACCAATGTGATACACCGTCTGGTCGATCGAGGTATAAGCATTCAAGTTGGCGCCGAACTTCACGCCGATGGTCTCACACCAAGGAACAATACCCAGACGCTTTCCCTTTCCGGGGAAGTTCTTGGTACCATTGAATGCCATGTGCTCAAGAAAGTGAGCCAGTCCGCGCTGACGGGGCTCTTCGAGAATACTTCCCACACGCTGGGCTATGTAGAAATCGGCCAGTCCCGCCTCTTTCGCATTGTGCCGGATGTAGTAAGTCATTCCGTTTTTTAATTGTCCCTTTCGAATGGAGGGATCTTGTGGCAATTGCTGGGCAAAGGCAATCATAGCCATTCCCCAAAGCAGGGAGGTTGTCAATACAAGTTTTTTCATCATATTCATCATTTCTTTATCGTTTCTTGATACCACCATAAAAAGGTTTCGCTTGTGACATTTCAAACGAGATATGCATTCAAATAAATCACAAAACAACACTATCATCTATTTTTGACACCTACTTATCGGTTATCTGGGCACAAAGGTACGAATAAAAAAGTTATCCCCAAATCCCCATTTTTAGGTATTTGTCGTTCCCTGATTTCTTCATACTTTTGCATCCTAATTTATTATATAATAATGATTAAGCGATTAACGAGCATACTGATATTCTTGATGCTATTGTTAAAAAGTGTCTCTGCACAGATAACACTTGCAGGCAAGGTGGTCAGCGATGCCAACAACCAACCAATAGAATTTGCCAGTATCCTAATATCAGGAAGTGGACTGTGGGCCATCACAGACAAGAACGGCCAGTTCACCATCAAGAATGTAGACAAAGGGGAGGTCATTCTGACCGTGCAGTGTTTAGGGTATCAGAAACAAAGCTGGTCAATGACGTTGACCGACGACACCACCAACCTGACACTCACGCTCAAGGACGACAACCTGATGCTGGAAGAGGTTATGGTGACCGCAAGGCGCAAGCAAGACGAGTCGACCACCTCCTACACCATCGACCGCACGGCACTTGACAATCAGCAGATACTGAATATCGGTGAGATACAGACCCTGCTGCCCGGAGGCAAGAGCAGCAACCCCACGCTGATGGACGACAGCAGGATGGCACTTCGTAGCAGTGGTCAAGAAAAAGGCAATGCCTCTTTTGGCACAGCCATAGAAGTTGACGGTATGCGTATGGACAACAATGCCAGCATCGGCGAGACTGCTGGAGCCTCGACACGCACCATCAGTTCGTCAAACATAGAGAGTGTAGAGGTGGTGACGGGCATCCCCTCCGTCGAGTATGGCGATTTGTCGAATGGTATCGTCAAAGTCAACACGCGCAAGGGCAAGTCACCTTTTATTGTAGAAGGCAAACTTAACCAACATACCCGTCAGATAGCACTAAACAAAGGATTCAACCTGGGCGAGAATCAAGGAGTGGTGAACACCTCGTTGGAGCATGCCCGTTCGTTCAGCAATGCAGCCTCACCCTATACGGCATATCAGCGAAACATCCTGAGCCTGCACTATATGAACAGTTTCATGCAACAGACTACCCCACTTACCTTAAACGTAGGACTGACATGCAACATAGGAGGCTATGATTCGAAAGCCGATCCGGACGAGGAACTCGACGACTACTCGAAACAGCGCGACAATGCCTTTCGTGGAAATATGGAACTCAACTGGCTGCTTAACAAGAACTGGCTGACCAATCTGTCGCTTCGTGGCTCTTTTTCTTACTCAGACCGGAATGCAGAAAACTACACTCACGCCAATAGTGCCTCAACACAGCCCTACATCCACACAACAGAAGAGGGATACTTTATCGCGCAGCCTTTCTCATCTGCCACGAAAGATGGCATCATCCTCGGCCCAACGGGTTATTGGAACGTGCTACGCAATAGTGACTCGAAGCCACTCAACTGGAGACTTCGCATGAAAGGCGAGTTGAACAAGCACATCGGCACCATGACCAGCCATACGCTGGCAGGTGTGGAATACACCGGCAGCCGCAACAACGGGCGCGGCACCTACTATGACGACATGCGCTACGCTCCCACCTGGCGTGAATACCGCTATGACAAACTGCCAACCCTGCACAACCTGGCCTTATACGCAGAAGAGAAAGTCATCTTACCCACCTCCCGCCTCTCCACCTTGGAATTGACAGCAGGCCTGCGTGATGACATGACGATAATCAGCGGTTCCGACTACGGCACAGTATGCAGCCTCTCACCACGTCTGAACAGCCGATACATATTCTGGAAGAACCGCCAAGAGCGATGGGTTAACGACCTGAGCATCCATGCCGGATGGGGCAAGAGTGTCAAACTGCCCTCATTCCAAGTACTCTACCCTGCCCCATCCTATAGCGACCATCTGGCATTCGCCTCACCCAGTACAGACAGCAACACCTCCTTTTATGCTTATCACACCCATCCAAGCAAGGCTGTATATAATCCCGACTTGAAATGGCAATACACCCTTCAAACCGACCTGGGGGTGGAAATGAACATCAAAGGAACCCATATCGCCTTGTCGGCATTCCACCACCAGACGCACGCCCCCTATATGGCGACAAGCCTGTACACACCTTTCGCCTACCAATACACGCCACCAGCCGCTCTTGACGGAGTGGCCATTCCCCTGGAGGAACGCATTTACGACATTGACCGCTTGACGGGAGTGGTGACCGTTGCCTCTCAAGGCAAAGACGGACAACCATTATCAGCCATCACCCGACGCATCTATCTATCCACCACAAAATATGTCAATGCCTCTTCCCTGGACCGTTTCGGGCTGGAATGGATAATCGACCTGCAACAAATCAAGGTCTTGCGCACCTCTCTCCGTTTCGATGGCAATTATTACTACTACAAGGGCATCGACGATGTGTTGTTTGCCGATATTCCTGCCAGCGGTCTGACCATGAACGACGGTCAACCTTATCAATATGTAGGTTATTATCGGGGAAGCAGCGCTGTTTCGGCCAGCTATACAGCCAATGCATCCGTAGCCAATGGGAGTCTGTCGAAACAGTTGAACCTAAACACGACTGTCACCACCCACATTCCCAAGGTTCGTCTGGTAGTTGCCTTACGCATAGAGGCATCACTCTACAACTATCATCGTCAACTAAGCGAGTTTGAAGATGGCCAGCGTGGTATTGTGCTGACCGACAACAGCCAGTTTGCAGGTACCCCTTACGACGGGCACAGCGAGAACCAGTATATAGCCGTCTATCCGGAATTTTACTCCACCTGGGAACATCCAAACGAGCGCATTCCCTTTGAGGAAACTTTCCTTTGGGCAAAGGACAACGACCCTACGCTTTACAGCGACCTGTCAAAACTTGTGGTTCGCTCCAACTACCCATACGTCATGAATCCCAACCGCATCAGCAGTTTCTATTCAGCCAATCTCAGCATCACCAAAGAACTGGGCGACCACATCAGTCTGTCGTTTTATGCTAACAATTTCTTCAACACCATGAAGACCGTTCATAGCAGTCAGACAGACCTGGAGACATCCCTTTTCTCAAGTGGTTATGTGCCCAATTATTATTATGGTCTTTCATTAAGATTCAAGCTATGAGGAAGATAATGTTTTTTGTTTGTCTCATCAGTCTGCTTGCAGGCTGCAAAGACGATGGAGAGCCCACCCTTGATGACATATCACTGGGACAGGTAACCGTCAACTTGTCAGGACTCGAAGGCAACATGCCAGACTTCGACATCATGTTGCGCAATACGCAAACCGGCAGTATCTTTATGGCTAAGAGCGATGAAACCGGTAAGGCTTCGTTCACAACGACACCTGGCATATATGAAGCCAGCGCCACTGGCCATTACGCCGACGAGGGGATGGCCTATAGTTATAATGGTGTCGCCGGACAGATTGCAGTCCGTCGGGGTGAGACAGTCAACGTCACCATTACGATGAAAGGCATCGTGCGGAGTCAGGTCATCATCAAGGAACTCTACAACGGGGGTTGTCTGGCCGACGACGGTACTACGAAATACCAGTTTGACAAGTATGTGATACTTTACAATAACAGTTCACAACCAGCCTCGTTAAGTAATCTCTGTCTCGGATTTCTAACACCCTACAACGCTCAGTCGACCAATAACAACTACGATGCGGAAGGGCGGCTGACATACGAGGCAGGAGATTTCACCCCCGTACTCGACGGCATCTGGTACTTCCCCTCCACACTCGTCATCGAACCTTATGAGCAGGTCGTTGTCAACATCCATGGTGCCATCGACAACAGCCAGTCTTACAGCCAGTCTGTCAACTTTGCCAACCCAGACTATTACTGTATGTACGACCCGGAAAGTGGGTACATCAACCCCAAATACTATCCCACACCCTCGGGTCTCATTCCCAGCAGTCACTATTTGAAAGCCTTCCGGTGGAGTCAGAGCAACGCCTGGCCGTTGAGCGTCACCTCACCTGCCCTATTGCTATTCCAGACACAAGGAATGTCGCCAGCCGAATACGCATCGCAAGTCGACAACATCTGGTATGACGGTGGCGAGGTCAAGCAGACCAAACAGTGCCTGAAGATTCCCAACCAATGGATAGTCGATGCCATCGAGGTGTTTTCTTCTGGCTATAAAGACAGCAGCGTGAAACGTCTCACAGCCGACATTGATGCCGGTTATGTCTGGCTCACTAATTACCAAGGACATTCGCTATACCGCAACGTTGACCAGGCAGCCACCGAGGCATTGCCGGAGAATGAGGGAAAAATAGTCTATAATTACTCCTTGGGTGGCGACGGTTCAACAGATTCAAGCGGAATAGACGCCGAGGCATCTATCAGGAACAGCGCCCACATTGTCTATCAGGACACCAACAATTCAACAAACGATTTCCACGAACGCCCAAAATGCTCACTAAGAAAATAACCATCAGTCTATTGTGCTGTCTGCTGGCATTGAATACCAGTGCGCAAGACTCACTTCTGCTACGTGACTTTCGGTTTGTCAGTCAAAGCGACCCATGGCTGAATCATCGCAACGCGGCCGCACTCACCCGTTTCTCCTCCAACAACATCGTCAAGGCAGAAGTGTCGGTCGAAAAAGGGAATGGCGGATTGGTGAATTATTCCGACTCACGCAACACACTGGCAGCCAATGCCGATGTAGAGTCGTTCTGCCGTCTGAGCCGGCAAGTCGTCACCTATGGCTCCATCAGCTATACGGGTTGGTCAGGACGCTCGATGACAGGTTCTGCCTTCATGCAGGAGCATACGCCATTCAACCTGGTAGAAGACTCTTTGTGCAACACAGGCAAGAAACATCGTGACACTTATCATTTGGTTGGCGCTATAGGTGTCGACATCCATCAAGGTCTGTCTGTAGGTGCACGTTTAGACTACACCTCAGCCAACTATGCAAAATACAAGGATTTACGCCATCAGAACAAGCTGATGGACATGCGATTTACCTTAGGAGGGCTAATTCCTCTGCTGAACTGGCTGAGCATAGGTGCCGACTACACTTATCATCGCCAGACAGAGAGCGTGGCTTTCGGTACTTACGGCAAGAGCGAACGGGTATATAAGACACTCGTGGATTATGGCGCTTTCATGGGACATGTGGAACAGTTTGGAAACGAGGGATACACCGACAAGGCATGCGAGATGCCGCTCTTTGAGGATAGCCATGGAGTTTCTCTTCAAACAGAGGTGACACCAACAAGGAGACTGTCCTTCTTCGGCAGTTTTGCCTTCAGCAATGGCAATGGTTATTATGGAAGGAAGTCGCCCTATACAGCCACCTACACACAACACCAACGAGACATCACCGAAGGCCACCTGTCTGTAACCTACCTGCCTCTACCCAGTTCAAAGTTCTGTCTCGACGTTTCCTATCAAAGAGAAAAACTAAGCAATCGTGCTGAGACCTTTCGAGAACTCACCAACACAAGTGGCGCCAACTATTATGAGTATTATGATGCGGTAGAGACAGGAACCAAGAAATGGGACGACCTTGTCGTAGGGCTGACCACCTTTCTGGGCATTCATGAAGAACTCCCTGAGTGGGAACTGTCAGTCAAATATCTTTGGAATCAGCGTCAGCAATCGGCATTCCTCTACCCTTACTACCGCTACCAGTCGCTGAAGACCAACATTCTGATGCTTTCAGCCACGCGAAACCTGCTCACAAGGAAGGGAGTATATACGTTTGCGCTGAATGCCGCCTGTCAGAATGGCTCTGGAGAGCCTTTCCGGGACGGAACTTTTACTGAACCAAGCCCGAAACAAGAACAACCGGCCACCATGGATGCCTTTCTCTATCGTGAATACCGATATCTGACAGCAAAACAATACCATGTGGGCGGAAGTGTTCAATATACTTTCGTCTTTCCCCATACCCGTTTGAAAACCCATGTACGCATGGAGCTCGATTATCTGACCACCAATCAAGAAAATACTTTTACCCAAGGAAACAACCATGCCCAAATGGTGTTGGCCATTGGGTGTACGTTTTGAACAATTGAAATAGAAAAATGAAAATGATGATGAAAACAAAAAGAATTACTTTTATGTCTTTGGCTCTCCTTGCCTGTTCCGTATCCTTTGCTCAATCAGACCTTTTGAACTCATTGTCGGGCGAGTGGCAATTCGTGGCAAGCCCATTTGAAGGCGGCGAAGAAAGAATATCGTTTACAGCCACACCAACTGCCGATGGCAGCGGTTTACAATGTCGAGCCGACAACTTTTTCTCACATGCCTCAAAATCATATCCTGCCAATTGGCTTATTCGTATAGAACAGGAAGGCGACAAAGTGAGATTGGGATGGGTCCTCGACAGCAATGTCCCTTGTTCCACAGAGGAATATCAGGAACCTGCAACCAACTATGCGCTCTTCGGCACCGATGCAGACGGAACGCATCGCTACATCTATTTCCTCTCGGAAAATATAGAAACCCAGTCATTGGAGGGCATGACGCTGTGGAGCGACTGGCAGACAGACATCAATGCTTCTTTCTCTTTGCCAAAAACCTATCAGATTTATGCTGTAGTCAGCACCGGCCAGCCCTACAATGGTGCCGTGGGATATATCGACATTTGGGCCAGTGGAAAGGTCAAGCGTTCATCAGACACTGCCCTTCATCATATAGCCTATCCTGCTACCGCAACGGCATCACAATCCATCTTCAACCTCACCGGGCAACGCATTTCACGCCCCCAAAAAGGACTGTACATCATCAACGGAAAGAAGTACCTGAAGCATTAAGCTCCAGGTACTTCTTTCCTATTTCTTTTCCGCGATGAGCCTTGTCTTCACAAGCTCATTTCACTATTATCTTCTTCCCGTTGACAATATTCAGCCCATGCCGCAGTGATTTCTGACGCATACCCTGTATGTTGTAGATGACAATGTTGTCCTGGCCTGTGGGACAGGTTTCAACGATACCATCTTCAACTTGTTCAGTGATAGCGAACGGTATAAGTTTGTTGCCACCGAGCAATATTCCCTCCACGATGGCTTTCTGATAGTCGATGGTAGTCAAATCAGTCTGGTAGACATAAGGATAATAGTTGTTCTTTCCATTGTTGATGGTCAAGGTCGAACCAGCTGCATCAGTAATGGTGGCTTCAGTTTCTTTGGTACCTTTCACGGCAACATCCGTCAATTTCACCACCTTCAAGACGTTGGCAGCCACGTTCACCTCGGCTATCGTTCCCGTAATGGGCTCGTATGTTCCATCATCAGATGCTGTCAAGTTGTCGCTGTTGGTCTCTTCGGTCATCGCAATGCGTGCCCCCATGGTCTGATTACTCTTTTTCACATAGACCTTGCCGTTGAGTTTGGTGCCAACAGGGTATTTCAGGCCTGTGCAGTAGAAATGAGCACCAGCAGTGGCATCCTGAATGTAGCATCCCCACTCGTTCACCATGCCAGCGGTAACCACGGCATCAGTCAGATTCAGGACAGCAAATGTACCATCGGCCAAAGCGTTGAATTCAGCCAAAGACTCGGGGAACGCAGTGTAAGCGTCGGCCTCAGGAGTGACCGTTGCCGCATCGGCAGGAGCCATGGTTACCTCAACGGCATTGAGATAAGTCGGTCCAGCAGCGTTGAATCGGATGCTGGTGGCATTGCCCGTCCACGACTGCTTGTCAGCAGAGAGGGAACCTTCGCCTTTGTCCACTGTCCAGTTTACATTCACCACTTCAGCACCCGTAGAGGCATTCGTTGTCTTATTGGGTGTCACTTGCACTGCTGTGACGGCGTAACCCTCCTTCGCTGTAATGCGCATCTGGCCACCCTTGATAAGTTGGAGTTGCGGACCGCGCTCACCATTGATATAATAACGTGTGGGCATCGTAGGCGCGCTGACAAAGGTCAATGTGATGTCGTTCATCGACAGCACAGCACCTTCCAGATTGCCGGCATTGATATCCTCAGTAGTTCCGACAGACCACTGTCCGTTGTTGTTGGCAAAGTCAAAGAGAGCGATTGCCTCACCCGCCACCTCGGAAGCGATATCCTCAGCCTTGAGAGGAGCAATCTGGAAACGTGCGCCATTGAAGGTGACAAGTCCTGTGATGCTTTTGGCTTGCTCTGGCCACTCATAATCGGCAGGAAGCACCCCAAAAGCATCCTTGACCTGCACTTTGTCCTCACCTTGATATGCATAGTAGAAGCGGCCCTCCTTCTTGATTTCGACATTGCTGATGGTCATCAAGCGGCCGTGATTTTCCGCCTTGGCAATAGCAGCGACCTCCACGGAAGTAGCCACAAGGTCGGTAGATTCTGCTGTAAATGTTTCATCGCTGGCAGCAGCCAGTTTAATCTCCTTGCCAAAGTCAGGGTCGGCATAATCCAGATTGTCGCTGCTCTTGGTGCCAATGACGTAACCATTTAGTTTGGTGCCAGGAGAAAGTGTGATGCCTGTAATCTCGATAGCCCCGGTGGCATCCTCGACATAAGCAAAATTGAAGATGTCGTCAATGGCATTTACTTGAGCACCATTCAGAGTCAACTTGATCAACTTGCCATCCTCGGCTGCTCTGAAAGCACCAATGTTGTCAACCTCCAGGTCGAAGGTCTCAACGACAGGCTCCACAGTCTCATCATTCTTGGCGGCAATAGTGACCTCCAGTTTCAGGAACGACATCAGGGCAGACGCAGAGAAAGTCACCTCGGTGGCATTACCCTCCCAAATGTTTTCCGATATGGTTCCCGTACTCGCTGACATCAGACTGAACACTTTCGAGCCCTTCATCGTGGCAACCACCTGCACGAGAGCCTTGCCTTCTGCCGCATTCAATTTAATGGCACCATTTTTATAGACATTCAGACTAATAACACCGCTGTTGTCTTTCATCATGATGGCAGGATAAAAAGCATCTCCCTGCACACTGGTCAGCGTCACTTCCCCAACAGTGACAGGACTGTTTAAAGCACCATCAGTAAAAGACTGTCCCTCGCCGACAGGGAGTTCCATGGTGTTGTTCGCGAAATCAAACACGGCATCCTGAGCATTGGCTGTCAGGGGCAATGCCAGCAATACGATAAATAACAAAAACAAAGTAGTAAAAAACCTCATAATTACATTTTTTTTGTTACTGATTATTGGCGCAAAAGTACACATTGTTATCATTGTAGGCAATCGCCAAAAATAGGTATTTTACGGTTAACCTTTCAACTTATCATTCACATTTCACACCTTTGACGGTAGCGCATGGCGGTTTCTTTCACGAAAAAAGAGGGTGTGTCAAAATGAAATGGCACACCCTCTTTTCGTGCATATTATATCCCAAATGACCTGAATATCGTGCCAAGGGGTCAAAAGCTCTCATTTTCAACAGTTTGACGCCCCACCCCCGGCCCCTCCCCGCAAGCGGTGGAGGGGAGTCGTTACTCACGGCCATTTACATCCATCACCCACAAAAGGAGTGGATATCCATTTTGACACACCTCACCTATTTGATTATTCCAAACTCTAAAGCAGGAAATCATAATTACCTACAACTATCTTTCTTGCAGGTGTTTTATAGTTTCATTCAATTATTACTACCTGCTTAACATCATTGCTGCGATTACAATTCAGGGGAGATAACAGAGAGCCACTCCTCGATGCGTGTGTCGGTCTTATCATCCTCATTGATGTCGTCGAGAGGCAAACCGATGAACTTGCCATCGATAACGGCCTCGGAGTTGTCGAAATTGTAGCCGTCGGTATCCACGCTGCCTATAAAGCGTGCACCGCTGTCCTTGATACCGTTGTAGAGTTCACCCATGCCGCCAACGAAGGTGTCACTGTAGGATTCGCAGTCTCCACATCCGAAGAAGGCCACGGTCTTTCCACTGAGGTCGGCATTCTGGAGGGTCTTCAACCCGTCGTACCAATCGTCCTGCAATTCGCCTGCCCCCCACGTGGATGTGCCAAGAAGCAGATTCTGGTGGGCATTGATGATTTCAGCAGTAAGCTCTTGTACGTTGATGGCCTCACAGCCCAGTTTAGAGGCTATCTTCTCAGCGATGGCCTCGCAAGTTCCCGTCGAGGAACCATAGATAACAATTGTTGCATTCATTTTTATCCTTTATTGATGGTTAATTTCTGTTGACATTACGACCTTTCCTTTGACAGTAGCGTTCGCACTGGGCACAGATATCATAGCCAAGCATGGCACCAAGAATGAAGTCTTCTTCGGGTGTGAGTTTGCACAATGGACGGGTGACAATGAGGCGGATGGCTTCCAGGCACTCACGACGTCCGAAGTAGAAGTTCAGGTTCTGCTCTCCTACTGGTTGCAGCACATAGGGGATACCCCTGCGCGACAATCGTCCGGCTACCTGTTCACCATATTTTTTGTTGCAAGTGAACAGCACCATCTGGCGCACACCTTTTCGAAGTTCATAGATGTGGTTCATCAGCACCTTCATCTCAATGGGAATGGTCGTAGTTCTCATTTTTACATATCATTTTGGTGGACAATTCTGTGCAAGTTTTTTCTGAGTGCAAAGGTACGATGGGAAAACGACTGCCACAATACCTAAAACAAAGGGTTTTTCGAGACACGCCATCACGTAGGTCTGCTCAAATGGATTAATCTAAATTAGGTATAAAGGCTTTCAAAGACATCGTTGCAGCCAGCCAAGCACCATAATCTCTCGACATGTCAAAGTTTTTTTCACGAACGACACAAGATATTGAAAAAATAGATTAACTTTGTAGTGTTTATTAACAACCAAAAGAAAAACAATGATCAAAAAGTTCCTAATCGCGTTGGTCAGTTTGCTACTGCTATCCAACTCCCAAGTGGGCGCCACCAAACTAATTGAACTACGAGTGATTGACAAAGACTATCTGATGCTTCACTTCCGCGACGGCGAAGTACGCTACAGAGACAACGGTACCGGACCGAGTGCCTATTTGGGACACTCCTTTTCCGAAGGAGACGACACGCTCCTCGTCTTTGGTGAAAGGCTGAGAGTAACGGAAGCCCAGAAAGCCACGCTCTGGACTGTCAGTTCCAAAGACGACAAGACCTTCGCATCAGCCCATCCTGTCAATATCTGGCGAAAGTCGAAACCGATGAACACCGACCACACCCTATCGAGTGAACTCGACCACTGGCTGTTTCTGCAACTGCCGAAACCAATGCGTCAAGGATATACCTACACCGTCACCATTCCGCAGGACATCGGCTGCGACAAGTCATCAGCCAGCGTCTGTTTCGATGTCTGGAACACGGTGTCGGAAGCCATTCACGTGAATATCATTGGGTATTCACCGGCAGAATCGCTCCATGCTGCAGACCTATACCAATGGCTGGGCGACGGCGGCGGCCGCGACTACAAAGAATGGGAAGGGCGCAATGTCTGGCTCTACAATGTCAAGACCAGACAGAAACAAAAGATGGGAACCGTGAAATTCTGGAAGCCGGTCAGCGATGCCAAGAACGAAGCAGGCAGCAAGAATCTTGTAGGCACCGACGTATGGAACATAGACTTCCGTGCCACGAAACCCGGCAACTACCGCCTGGTTATCGAGGATGTAGGCTGCAGCATGGACTTTGAAATCAGCAACACCATCTACCACCAGCCCTACCGCTACTCTGTTCGCGGCTACTATTACATGCGGCTTGGCGAGCCCATCGACACGCCCCGTGTATCACCCATTCCCCGCCAGCCACAGTTCATCGCAGAGACAGACCCGAAAGGTTTCACCATCTACAAAACAGACCTGCACCCCTGGCATCCCGAGTGGCGCAAACTCCGCGGTGACGTCTGGGACGAGCCACACTTCAAGCCCGTCATGGCCTCAGCCTTCTGGCAACATCGTCTGCCCGGCAATCCCGTGGCCCTCGACGTGCGCGGCGGGCACTCAGATGCCATGGACTGGGACAGACATCTGGCCCACGTGAGCAACATCTACGACATGCTGCTACCCTATCTGCTTACTGACGGCCGGCTCACGGATGACGACCTCGGCATTCGCGAAAGTGGCAACGGCATTCCCGACATCATCGACGAGGCGCGTAATGAAGTGGACTTCTTCCTCAGCATACGCGACGGTGAAGCCTACTCGCAGGGAGTCACCAATCCCTCTGCCGACTGGACCGTCATGTTCCAGGCCGGCTGCACCACCATGGCAGCATGGGCCAATGCCGCCAACTGTGCAATGACAGCAGAAGCCTTCCGTATCACCAAACCCACGGGTGTGGAAAGCCAGGATTCCACGAACATCTCGCTTAGGACCTATTATACCAACGAAGCCATCAAAGCCTTCCGCTTCGCCAGCCGACAAGAGAACCAGCAACTCGACGACCAGCAGGGTATTGGCAGCATGAGCATGCGGGGACGCGATTTCCGCCAGATGGCTGCCGCCTACCTTTACAACCTGACAGGTGACGAAGAATGGGAGAAAATCTTTGCCGAGGAGAAATACGACCTGTCCATCGCCAATGTATGGACAGCCGCCGCCTACCTCACCTGCCCACACCAGCGCCACTATGGCGAGTTGTATCAGAACCTGAAGTCAAGCATACGCACCGAGGTAGAGAAATACAACATCGATCATGTGCAACTCCGTCCGTCACGCCGTGCAGCCAACGACCGACGCTGGCAGACCTCTCAGAACCTGCAACTTGTGATGCTCTACCACTATATAGCAGACAAGGCCAAGCGCAAGGAACTTGAGCACATCATGTACACAGAGGCCAGTTGGGCTATGGGACGCAACCCGGGCAACATCGTTGAAATGACAGGACTCGGTGAGCGGCACATCACCGATTGCTACACCACAGGCCGTAATGACGGCACTCCGGAGTGTCATCCCGGACAGACACCATTCAATGGCACTGAGACGTGGTCGCCCGACAACGGTGGTGACGCACGTATACTGACCAACCGTATGTATCCATCGTGGCAAGATGGCGGCTGGCCCCGCCAGGAATCCTTCTTCAACCAACGCTACTTCTGGGTCAACGGCGAGTTCACTCCCCGTGAGACCATGCGCGGCAAGATGGCTCTCCTCGGCTACCTTTACGGCATTCGCTAATAATGTTGTCATCCACGCTTGAAGATTAAAACCTCGGGGTGGAATATTCCACCCATGTCGAGGTTTCTGCCAGATGCTCTACCGAAACAGGCACCCACAAGCGATATGGGCCAAGGATATGTTCCCATAACATGGCGTGTGTAACATACGGTAAAGTTTTAGGGATTAATCAAAAAGGAAAATCAAACAATCTTTAGTACCTTTGCGCGAATTAAAAACTAATTAGATTAAAAATAACTGTATGAAAAAAATTACTGTGTTACTCCTGGGATTATTGCTGTCGACATCCCTCGAACTGAAAGCCGAAGTAGATCCGAATTTCCACATTTACATTTGTTTCGGTCAATCCAACATGGAGGGCAATGCACAGTGGGAGGCACAGGACGTGGGCAATGTAGACCCCCGCTTCCAGATGCTGGCCACCTGCAACTTTGACAGTCCCAAGCGTACACTCGGCAATTGGTACACCGCCACGTGTCCGATTGTCAACCCACAAGGAAAGTTAGGCCCCACCGATTATTTTGGCCGCACACTGGTGGCCAATCTGCCCGACCATAAGATTGGTGTCATCGCAGTGGCGATGGGTGGCAGTCCGATAGAGATGTTCGACAAGGACAAGTATCGTCAGAAGTTGGCGGACAATTCCAATGAATGGTGGGCAAAATTGGCAACTTGGTACTATGGCGGCAACCCCTATGGCAGAATCATCGAGATGGCGAAGAAGGCCCAGGAAGTGGGCGTCATCAAGGGCATTCTGCTGCACCAGGGCTGCTCCAACTGTGGTGATCCCAATTGGCCCGACATGGTGAAAAAGATATACAACGACATGCTCACTGACCTTGGACTCGATGCAGCCGACGTGCCTCTGTTCGTAGGTGAGGTTGAGTATCAGAACATGGGCGGTGGCTGTTCCAGCCATAATGTTCAGGTAGACCGTATGCCCAGCGTTATCCCCACATCCCATGTGGTGTCGGCCAAATATCTTCCAGGAAACGGCAACGACCCCTGGCATTTCTCAGCCCAGGGCTATCGCTACTTTGGTCAGCGCTATGCACAGATTGCACTGAGCGTGATATACGGTATGGACATAGACATTGACCAGCCAACAGTGCCCAAGACACCCAAAGCAATCGACCACCGTTTCACCGCACTGACAGACATCAAAACCACCCATTTTGCCATAGTGAATGAGGCCGACAACAAAGCTTTCTATGGCCGTTACGAACAGCATTTAGGCTATGGTGATTTCGAGCAAGCCTTTGCCGAACTCAATTCAGGCTACCTTTTCAAGCTATCTAAAACCGGTGGTGGTTTCCGGCTCCGTCTCATCACTCCCGAAGGCGGAGACTATCTGCTGACAGGCGAATTTGGTTTTCTCAACACCCAGGATATTGACGGCAATTGCAGTTTCATAGGCGGAGTGAACGGGCAAAACGGTCAGGCCATTGCCAAGGGAGCAGCCTGGGACATTCAGTATGTTGAGGGCAAGGGATTTACCCTGAGGAATATCGGCACGGGCAAGTATCTGAAGACCAACGACTCTGCCAAGTACGACGAGCCCACCTACTTCACCCTGTGCACGCTGAAGGACGTCACTTCGGGCGTGAGCGAGAAGGGAATAGTCAATGGTGAAAACAAAGTTGCCACCGGGTGGTATACACTGGATGGAAGGAAACTCAAAGAGGAGCCAACACAGCGCGGTCTGTATATCGTCGATGGCAAGAAGGTCGTGGTCAAGTAAGAACCCATGAAATCATATTTGCTTATTTCAACAACAAAGAATAATCATTTTCAATTAAAACGATGCAAAGAATAATCAAAATCAGTCTTTTTTTGGTGGCATTCTTGCTTCCGAAAGCATTATTTGCCCAATTGTCCACCAACCCTGACAAGTTTCTGGGAAACATCACCACGAGGGGCGGTGTGGATGCCGGCGGTGGAGTCCCCCAGTATTATAAACTTTGGAACCAGATTACTTGTGAGAATGAGTCGAAATGGGGTTCTGTAGAGGGAAACCGCGGAAATTTCAACTGGGGATGCGACAGGGCATTCAACTATGCCAAGCAGCACGGCTTCACCTACAAGTTCCATGCGCTTGTATGGGGTGCCCAGTATCCCAACTGGTTGCCAGACCTGTCACCTAGAGAGCGTTTTGCCGCTATCACAAATTGGTTTGACAATGTCAAGGCAAAATACAACACCCTGCCGATGATTGATGTTGTGAACGAGGCAGTAGGCAATCACCAGAACGGCAACGCCATGATAAAAGAATCGTTTGGTGGTGGTGGAAAGACTGGTTATGACTGGCTCATCAAAGCCTTTGACATGGCCGGCCAACGCTGGCCCGATGCCATTCTGATTTACAACGACTATAACTCCATACGGTGGGATGTAGACAACTACCTTACATTGGTGCAGACTTTGCGCGATGCCGGCGCACCCATTGACGCCTATGGCAACCAGTCGCACGAATTGAGCGACATTAGTGTCAGTGAATTGAGCAATGTGCTGCAAAGGCAGCAAGATGCCCTTCGCATGCCGATGTACATCACAGAATTGGATATCGACAAAGCCAATGATGCCCAGCAAAAGTCGCAGTACGAGAAGATACTTCCAATCATGTGGGAAGCCCCCTATTGCGCTGGTGTGACATTATGGGGTTATATCCATGGCAGCACTTGGGTAGACAACTCGGGGCTGTACAAGAACGGCGTGGAACGCCCTGCCATGACCTGGATTAAGGAGTATATTGCCAGCGATGCCGCCAAGAATGCCGTTAGTCCCTTCCCTGGAATGAAGAAAGAGGCATCCATCTATATCCGTCCTGCCTCGCTGAAAGTGGTGAAGGGTGATGTGCTGCCCATCAAGGTCAATGCCCGTCTGGCCACCAAGACCATTGAAAAAGTGGAACTCTACGTAGAGGATGAACTCATAGCAACAATGACCGAGGCACCTTATATATCGGAGTATTCAGTGCCTTCGAGAATATCATCGGGCTGGAAGAACACCAAGGCAGTGGTTACCGCCACCGACGGAACCACCTACGAGCGTTATGGTCGCTTCACCGTGGTTAATGGTTCCACCAAGCGCGGGCCCTTCGGCGAAGTGCCAGAGCTTCCTGGCGGCACCATCAAGATTGAAGAATACGACAATGGTGTCTCGGGCGTAACCTTCTATAACGCCACTCGCAGCACCACTTCGGCTATGAAGACCGACCAATGGATGGACTACACAGTCGATGTCAAGGAAGACGGTTACTATTCTGTTGATGCCACAGTTGCATCGACATCGGCCAACGGCAGATTCCACCTGGCTGAATATGGTCTCGACAGTCTGTCGTTCCTCACCGAGTTCCTGTCGGTCCCCAAGACTGGCGGAAGCAGCGAATGGAAGACATTGCACTGCAAACTGAAGCCAGAGCTAAAAGCAGGTCGCCACGTATTCACCCTGCTTGTCGGCCAGGGAGGGTTCTATATCAAGGACCTCACTTTCAGTCGTTTTGTGGAAGGAACCGGCACATGTGTGTTGAAAGCCCTTGACGGCACCTATGGTGTTGGCGACAACATCACTATCCAGGCCAAGGCCACCTCGAAAGGCAGCACCATCAGTGAGGTGAGGTTTTATGCCGACAACTTGCTGATAGGCACCTCGACCCAGTCGCCATACGAGTGTGTATTTACTCCTACCGAGAAACGTACATACACCATCACCGCTATTTCTGTTGATGCCGAGGGCAGGGAAAAGATATCGAAGGAGCGCAATCTGAATATCACAAGCGACACACCGATGGACATTCGCACGATTGAAAGCGATGAGCCCGATGCACCCACCTATAATATCATGGGCATGCCAGTAGGCGACGGCTTCCGTGGTATTATCATCAAGAACGGCAAGAAGTATGTGATCAAGTAAGAAACCAAAGGCAGGGGTGAAACCTCTGCATACAAGAACACCAAACAGCGACCCCGAAGGTGTGACAGAGTGACTCTGTTGACCCTTCGGGGTCGCTGTATTTATCTGCTTTTTGGGAGTGGATAGATGCCATCTATGCGGAGGCCATCAAGGAGGCTGCCGCCATCGGTGTGACTATTGACATGCCAGCGGATGCGGAGAAGGCGTTTTCCTTTGACGACTACCCACTGACGGAGAAGCGTGTGGAGGAACTGCTGGAGAGTCTGCGGAAGCAGTTGCATACCGCCATAGTCAACTCTGTGCGCTCATCGTGGACGCTTGCCAACAACAAGAACAACGAGCTCTGCAATGTGGTGTTTGGGAGCAACGTGGGCAAGTTGACACAGGAGCAGTACCGACGTTACTACAGCACCAACGACAAGGCACTCGACGCTTTCATTCAGCGCAAGGAGAACGGTATGAATTTATCTGACAGGGTGTGGCATTATTCCGACCTATTCAAGAACGAGATAGAGATGGGGCTTGACCTCTGCTTCCGAAAGGAAATTGAGGATAGCCTCGAACTTGGTATCCGTGAGGGCAAGGATGCAGCCTCAATGGCTCGTGACCTCAAACAGTACCTGCAGCACCCCGACAAGTTATTCCGCAGGGTGAGGGATGAGCACGGCAACCTCCATCTGTCGAAGGCGGCAGCCGACTTCCACCCTGGTCGTGGGGTGTACCGATCATCATACATGAACGCCCGGAGGCTTGCTGCGACGGAGACTAATATTGCCTATCGCACCGCGGATCATGAGCGGATGAAGAACCTTGACTTCGTGGTGGGGATAGAGATTCACCTGAGCCACAACCATACCTGCAAAGGGCGTGACGGCAAGCCACACCCATTCACCGACATCTGCAACGAGTTGGAAGGGAAGTACCCCAAGGACTTCAAGTTCACGGGGTGGCATCCCCATTGCCGCTGCTATGTGACCTCCATCCTCAAAAGCGACAAGGAGATTGCCGAGGACACCAAGAAGATACTGCGTGGTGAGGAAGTGACCGGGGAGAGCAAGAACATGGTGGAGGACGTGCCCGAGGGGTACAAGAAGTGGGTGGAGAAGAATGAGGAGAGGATTAAGGAGGCCAAGAAGAAGGGGACGCTGCCTTACTTCGTGAGGGATAATGAGAGGCTTACGGAGGCGAACAATGCAGGCAATGATGAGAATAGATCACATAATTCGCATAGAGGTCAATTAGGGCATAAACCAACAAAACACGGGGAACGATATATCTCAGTGCCAATGAAACCACTTGATCCTGATGCTGAAGCTATTAAGCACACAACGAAACAAGCTAACACGATTCATGCGAAGATGGTCAAACCAATGTCTTACGATAAGGCAGACCAAGGGCATCCAAATTCAGAAGGTGATATTGATAATTGTCAATCAGCTGCCGTTGCATTTTACGCCAGATTGTTAGGAATGAAAGCAACCGCGAAAAAATACGCAGATGGTGGAGATTTTGTTAAGAGACTGGAGAACGACCAAGCCCTTGCCTATTGGAAAAGCCCCAGAAAGAAAGAACATCCTGAATCATCGAGGAAACTAATGAGTATAAAAGAAGCCACAGATTATTTGGAGAAGGAAACGGCGAAAAATGGGATTTACAATATATCTCTAAACAAATACAAGGATAGTGATTTTGGTCATGTTATTTGTCTAATCAAGGTTGACGGGAAGGCGTATTTTGTAGATGTCCAAAAAGGGATAAAGACTGACTTTTTAGAACAATTATCGCATGTTGATTTTGTGCCTAATGAGAAAAAAGAGAGGCAAAAAGGCGTCGAGTTTTTAAGGATTGATAAATGTGTGTTGAGTGATGATGCTCTTAAAGTATTAAATCCTAATTGATTCACTTAAATAGTCATCAGATACACGCCATGCCTGGTAAAAATCATCACTGTGAGCTTCGAGTTCTTTAATCTCTCCGTCAGGAAAAACAACTATAAAAATTGGTAAACCGTGATGCCCTTCACCTTGATAATTCAAACGGAATAGTTTGCCCCCATCAAACATTCCGCGATATAAAGCTTTACGGGACTCACAATTCTGTACGCAGTATGCATCTGCTATCTTTGATGCCTCTTGTATACTCAATTTCTTCCTCATGCTGCGAAGATAGTAAATTAGTTAATACCCTCCAAATAAAACCGAAGAAAAATGCGAAAAAATGATTTGCCTCATGCCGTGAGCGTTCTTTGTCAGGTGCTTTCGTTTGTTGCTTTAGCCCTTGGCAAGGCAGATGCGGCTATTATCATCATGCTGAATGCAATCCTGGTACAGCTCGTCGTTGGGAATATGAAGGACTGATTGGATTGCAAGGGAGGCGGTATATAAGGCGGTATATAAAAGGGAGTATGTTTTTCCCCATAAAATGCAAATTTTTGGGTGGTTTTTCCATGGGGGAGGCGAAAAGGGGTGAAAAGGAGTGATTTTTTCGAATTTAGGGGTTGTAAGTGGTGGGATGTGAAGTAGTTAAAAAATCTAAAGGCGGGTGATATAAGTGATTATAATATAATCATTATAAAAAGTAATTTTATATTTTTGTAGCGACTAATTAGTGAACACATGAAGGACAGAATTTTAGCAGCGTTGAAAGCCAAGTTTTCGGGGGTCAGCGCAGACATTCTTGACAGGATAGCCGTTATGCTGGCTAAGACTGTCACGACGGAGGAACAAGTCGCAACCGCTGTAGAGGGGGTGACGGAAGAACTCATCAACGTGATTGAGGGTTATGGTGACAGCCGTGCGACCGGTGCCCAGAAGACCGCCGTGCTCAACTACGAGCGCAAGCATGGTCTGAAAGACGGGGTAAAGGTAGAGAAGGAAGACATCAAGCCCGAAACAAGCACTACCCCCGCGGGTGGTGGCGAGCAGACTCCAGCGTGGGCACAGGCACTGATCGACAGCAACAAGCAGTTGACCGAGCGTCTGAACAAGATGGAGGGTGAGCGCACAACAGAAAGCCGTAAGGCAGCACTCAAGGGCATCATCGACCGCTTGCCTGAGAACCAGCGCAAGGGTTACCAGCGCATCAGCGTAGACACCCTCCTGGACTATAACTCAGGAGCGGCTACGGAGGTGGCGCTTTGGCCTATTACTCAGAGGCGGCTACAGGGGTGGCACTGTCCACCTGCTCGTTGGTAAGGCATTTTTCAGGGTCAAGATGCCTTTTCCGCTTGATATTCTGTTTCCTCATAGCATTGATTTCAAACGGGAGGTCATCCACCTCCTCGGCTTTGATGACCACCTTCATCCCGACATGCGCATAATTCTCCCTGAAATCAATGATATCCTCATCAAGGAGTCGGATACAACCCTCACTTGCTCTACCAGGAACACTCGCGACATTATTTGTTGAGCCATGAATACCGATACCCTTGTGCCCATGCGTGTCGAGTCGGTGGAACCATGCGCCATAAGATTTGACAGGACCTCGTCCGTCGCCAAAATCGTGTTCCCAAGTAGACGCATCCTTTATCTCGGTGAGAATGAACGGATTGTCCATTGTGGTATGTGGGGTGCGCATATCTCCCGACTCCGTCTTCTGTCCTTTTTTCAGAGCGAAGCAGCAATCATATCGTGCCACCATCAAAGTATCGTCGCCCTGCGGTTCATACACATAGAGATAATAGTCTTTTTTAGACATCACCACAAAGCAGTTTTCCTTGTTCTTCACCTGATCGGGAAAACTCAGTCGCTTATCCTTGACCAGCCGAATAGTGTGTTTGCCGTATTCATCATAGACTTTTTCAAGAGTGCCATCGTCGGAAAAGGGCAGAGCCTCCATCACGGCCTTTCTCTCAGAATTGCCATCAGTCACGATATACCCCTCTTTATCAATGTATACAGTTTGATTGTCTTTATTATCCACTACACATGCCATGATGAGAACCGCACTTCCCATAAGTGCCCAATTCAAGATTTTAGTGCTCAAGCGTATCATTTCAAATTCTGCTTTGTCGATTGTTTAAAGTGCAAAAATACGACAAAAAAATGAAAAGCAAAAGACAAATACGATAAATATGCATCAATGAGTAATTTGCGGAATCCGATGTAGCATCCGGCAAGCAGAATGCAAGTGGGAAATCCTGCGAAGTGGACATGATTTTTTTGTGAAAAGTTGTGGTATTGGAAAAAAATGCCTAATTTTGCAGCATGATGGAATTAGAAAGACACATTGAAGTATTATTGCTGACGAATGACTGTGTGATAGTGCCCGAACTGGGTGGTTTTATCGCACATCAAGTGAATGCGCGCTATGATGAACGAGACAGCATGTTCCTGCCTCCTTTCCGCACGTTGGGCTTCAACCCACGTCTGACGATGAGCGACTCATTGCTTGCACAGTCATACGCCGACACATTCGACCTGAGTTTCCCCGAAGCCGTCTCACGTATCTCGAGTGAGGTGAGACAACTTAAGTCGCAGATAGAGAAACATGGCAGTTATATGCTCAACGACATCGGTCGCATCAGTCTTAACTCTGAAGGCAGTTATGAGTTTGAGCCATGTGAGGCAGGCATCCTCACTCCCTGGCTTTATGGTCTTGACGCCTTTGAGTTGAAGCGGCTTCAGGTGCAGTCCGCTTCACAGGTGATTCCCATGCCAGGTCGCCTGATGGTGGCCACCCGTCCTATCGAACAAGAAACCTCGGAAGGAGCAGTTCAATCCAAAAAACCAAGTCTTGCAACAATCATGTCACAAATAGACACCCCCAACCAACCACAGGAAGAAAAGACAATCAGCATCAAGGTGAGTTTGCTTCGCAATCTTGCTGTCACCGCCGTTGCCGCCGTTGCCCTGTTTTTGTTTGCCCGTCCTGTAGACACCAATCAGGATGTGACCAACGAGAGCCAAGTGGCAGAGGCCAGTTTGGTGCGCCCTGTATTGCCAAGTGAGCCAGCCACCGCCGAAATGTCCGAGCCCCGGAGCATTGTAGGCATGATGGAATCAGTAGCCAACCGTCTTTCAGAGAAAGAAGAAGTAGCAGTTGTACCTAAAGCCGGTGATTTCACCATTGTCCTTGGTTACAGTATTCCTACAGAAAATGCCAAATCGTTCCTTGCCGAACTTCATGAGCAAGGAGCCCGTCAGGCTATTCTTATCGAATACCATTCGCAGAACGCCATCGTCTATGGCAGTTACAAGAGCCAGGAAGAAGCATACAAAGACCTGCAGGAAATACTTTCCTCGAAGAAAGCAAACAGCGGTTGGATTATGCAAATGAAATGACAAGATGAAGAGAGTACGCTGTCCGAAATGTGACCAATTCATCACATTTGACGAAACCAGATACGAATCAGGTCAATCCCTGATATTTCAATGTCCGAACTGCGGTAAGCAGTTCGGCATTCGTATGGGGGTATCCAAACTCCGCAATGTTCAGAAAGAAGAGAACCCAGACGAGAATGCCATAGGAAGCGATTTTGGTTCGATTGTGGTGATAGAGAATGTTTTCCACTTCAAGCAAGTGATTCCCCTTCGTTTGGGCGACAACACGATAGGCCGTTATATGAAAGGGAGTAAAATCAACACGCCCATTGAGACCGTCGACCCCAGTGTGGACATGCTTCACTGCGTGATTAACGTTTCACGCGACAAGAACGGACGTTTGAAATACGTGCTTCGTGACGGTCCGAGCAACACGGGTACCTTTGTAGACAATGTGATTTTGGGCGACCGTGAGCGCCGGGTGCTTGAGGACGGCAGTTTGTTCACCATCGGTGCCACGAGTGTGATTTTGAAGGTAAAGGGTGAAGATTGACAATTCACCCTATCACTTTTTCAGTTCCAGTTTTGGGATTTTGTACCGCTGCCCTTCTTGCGGATTGTCATTGCCGTCATTGATGGCTATAAGATAGTCTTGCATCTCGGAACCGAGGAAGATAGTGGCTATTCGCTGCAAGGTAAGTCCCTTGGTGACAGTGATGACCGTATCAACACCCACGATGCGATATGCTCCCATGGAAACTCTCTGATTTTCCTTTTCAAAAAGTTTCTCCGGATTTTGCTCTTGCTCGGCAGGATTGGCTTTCTGCACAGTATCAGCAGGTGCAGTCTGGGCCACTTGAACATTGGCATTTTCAGTATCGCCATTCCCGGGTCTGAGCAAGAAGAAGAGTGCCAGCACACAGACAGCAGCTGCTGCCGCTAATGCCCATATCCATTTTCGGTTTTTCTTAGGCTCCTCTTTGTCAATGTCTGAAAGAGGTTGTATATCGGGGGTATTCTTTTCATCGTCATGATTTTCGGATAATGCCTCTTCGACAGGTTTTTCGGATGGAGAATCGGTCTCCTCGACAGGTGGGTTCTCCACGACAGGCGTTGAGGCGATTTGCACGACCGGCACCTCCTGCTCATCCAAGAGCAACCACGAATCAGCAACAGGCAATTCATCGACAGTGATATCTACTCCTGCCGAAGACTTCAGCAAACTATCATCGCCAATCTCTTCTTTCACATCGTCGAAAGACACATCTTTAGCCAAAGTCACCACGGAGAACTGCTCGAAAGGTTTGTTGACCGATTTTGCGAATTTGGCATCAGGTGCGAAAGTCATCATCCGGAATTTTCGCTCAGGTTCGGCCTGAGACTTCACGACAATGGCTGAAAAAGTTCCCAATCCCTTGATTTTCAAAGACTTCTCATCCTTGAGTCCGTTACGGACAGTTTTGAAGAACTCACGGACGAACTTCTCCGCTTCCTGCTGTCCGACCTGATGTTTTGCGTCGATGGCCTTAGCCAATTGCTCTATAGAAATGATTTTCATGGTCTTATTTCTCCTTCTCCGACAATTCACTCACCACAAATGCCGGTGTGAAAGCCACCAACAATCTCGGCGGAACCAGTTTTCGCACTCCTGTTTTTGGATTGGCAATCACTCGCTCATATTGCTTTCTCACCTCAAACTTTCCGAAATCATCAATTCTCAAAGTCTCGCCCTCCTCCATCGCGGCAATGACGCAACCGACCATGGTATTGGCCATAGTCTCCGTTTTTTCGGTGGTATAACCGAGGTTTTCAGACAGTTTTGTGATAAATTCCTTGTGATTCATTTCTATTCGTTTTGAGTCTGTCATTCATTAGGCGCATCATCAACGAGGACGTCTAAAGCACCGTAGCATAGAGGTCGAACTCAGCGGCATCAGTAATTCTGGCCTGATAGAAGCGCCCGGTTCGCAAGTTCCTCTCTGCGACTGGAATCAGCACCTCTGTATCCACCTCTGGCGAACTATATTGTGTGCGTCCCACGTAATAGTCGCCCTCTTTGTGGTCAATTACCACCTCCATCGTCTTTCCGATGGTTTCGGCCTCGATTTCCGCACTGATTTCCTGTTGCAAAGCCATCAGTCTGTCGAGTCTTGACATCTTAACCTCTTCAGGCACATCATCCTGATAGTGCAGTGCAGCATAAGTACCATCCTCCTCGGAATATGCGAAAGCACCGAGTCGTTCGAATCTCGCCCATCGCACAAACTCCATCAACTGCTCAAAGTCGTCTTCCGTCTCACCAGGGAAACCAACCATCATCGTGGTTCTCAGAACAATTCCCGGCACTTTCTCACGAAGAGAAGTCACGAACTGATACGTCTGTTCCTTGGTGATATGCCGCCTCATTCTTTTCAACATATTGTCGGAGACATGCTGTAGAGCAACATCCAGGTACTTGCATACATTGTCGCGCTCACGCATCACGTCGAGCAGTTCGGTCGGGAAATCGGTAGGATAGGCATAATGCAGTCGGATCCATCTCAGTCCCTTGATGTCGGCCAGTTTTGAAATCAGTTCGGCGATTTTTCGTTTTCCATAGAGATCCACACCATAATAAGTAAGTTCCTGCGCAATGACCTGCAATTCCCTCACTCCACCCTCTACGAGTTGATTCGCCTCAAGAATGATTTCTTCGATGGGGCGGCTGACATGCTTTCCCGTAATGATGGGAATGGCACAATAGGCGCAATGCCGGTTACATCCCTCACTTATTTTCAGATAGGCATAATGGCTTGGTGTGGTGACATGGCGCATTTGCCCTGTCGGATTCTCCGTCGGCAAACCGAGGTCGGTGATGAGTTGCTTATAATCAAACTTGCCATAGTATTTGTCGACTGCAGGAATTTCCTTCTCCAGTTCCTCCTGGTATCTCTGCGAAAGACACCCCATGACGAAAAGCTTGCGTATTTTTCCCTCCTCCTTAGCCTGTGCCAGTTCCAGGATGATATTGATGCTTTCCTGTTTTGCATCCTGTATGAAACCACAAGTGTTGACGACAACAATTTCCCCTTTGGGGTTTTTGCTGTCGTGCACACATTTATACCCATTCACCTCGAAGAGTCTCATCAGAGTCTCGCTGTCGACGAGATTCTTAGAGCACCCCATGGTGATGATGTCAACCTGATTTCTAATCATCTGTCACCGAAGAGAGAATCGACAAATTGCCGTTTGTTGAAGAGTTGCAGGTCCTCCATGCCTTCTCCCAGTCCGATGTATTTGACGGGCACCTTCAACTGGTCGCTGATACCGATGACCACACCCCCCTTGGCTGTTCCATCGAGTTTTGTGATAGCCATACTGGTGATTTGAGTTACAGCGGAGAATTGCTTTGCCTGTTCGAAAGCATTCTGTCCCGTGCTGCCGTCGAGTACCAGCATCACCTCATCAGGAGCCTCGGGGAGCACTTTCTTCATGACCTCCTTGATTTTCTTCAACTCATTCATCAGGCCCACCTTATTGTGAAGGCGCCCTGCCGTATCAACAATCACCACATCGGCATTGTTGGCTTTGGCCGAACTAAGAGTGTCGAAGGCCACGGATGCCGGGTCGGCACCCATCTGCTGCTTGACCACGGGCACCCCTACCCTTTCGCCCCAGATGCAAAGTTGCTCAACAGCCGCGGCACGGAACGTGTCGGCTGCTCCGAGGTAGACTTTCTTTCCAGCATTTTTAAACTGGTATGCGAGTTTTCCTATGGTAGTGGTTTTTCCCACTCCATTGACTCCCACCACGAGAATAACATAAGGTTTGTGGTCGGCAGGCAAATCCCAGTTATCATTGTCATCAGAATTGTTCTCAGCCAGCAGAGCAGCGATTTCTTCCCTAAGAATATTGTTCAGTTCGGAAGTGGAGACATACTTGTCGCGTGCCACCCTCTCCTCGATTCTGCCAATAATCTTAATGGTGGTATCCACTCCCACGTCGGAAGTAATAAGCACTTCCTCAAGGTCGTCGAGAACATCGTCGTCAACCTTAGACTTTCCTGCGATGGCCTTCGTGATTTTACTGAAGATACTCTGTTGCGAGCGTTCCAGTCCCTTATCGAGGGTTTCTTTCTTTTTCTTGCCAAAAATACCGAATAATCCCATGAAAATTGATTTGATGATGTGAATACTTAGTCGTAATTGCCTTTCCCGCCACTTACTGTGGAAGGGCTGACAGGCCTGACATCAATAATGCAAAAAAAGTGCGCCTTATAAATAATTACGGCACACTTTTCAATTTATTGTGAGAAGAAATTACTTCTTAAAGAAATCCTGCACATCCTCATTCAGAACCATCTGCTCATCGAAAACATATGCTCCTGTTTTGGGGCTTTTCACCATTTTAATTACTTTTGTATATGCGCGACCGTCCTTTGAACCTTCATGGAGGGTAGCAACCGTTTTCTTTGCCATGTGTCAAATATTATTTAATCTCCTTGTGAATTGTCATCTTCTTGAGGATCGGATTATACTTCTTGAGTTCCATTCTCTCGGGAGTGTTCTTGCGATTCTTAGTGGTGATGTAACGGCTTGTGCCTGGCAGCCCACTGTTTTTCATCTCAGTACACTCGAGTACGACCTGCACTCTGTTGCCTTTTGCTTTCTTCGATGCCATACTGATTAATCTCCTATCACTTTAATGTCCTTCCAGTCGCAATATCCTTTTGCAACAGCCTGCTTAAGAGCGGCGTCCAGACCGACTCTGTTGATAATTCTGAGTCCTGCGGCACTAATCCTAAGACTAATCCAGCATTCCTCCTCTACATAGTAAAATTTCTTTCTAAACAAATTTACGTCAAAGGTACGCTTTGTGCGATGCTTTGAGTGGGAAACATTACAACCCACCTGGGCTTTTTTCCCCGTAATCTGACAAATCTTCGACATTTCTATCTAAATTTTTGTTTTCGACTTTTGATACCTATTCCAAACAGGGTGCAAAATTACACATTTTTTCCAAGGAAACAAAATTTTCCTGCAATAAAATTCTGAATTAATGTTTTTTAAGGTGAAAAATGGACTTTTTTCCATTGGCAATTCACAATTCACAATTCATAATTCATAATTGACCATTCACTTGCCTTTTCGGAATCATTCAAAAGCCTGAATTCTCTCTGGAGAGAAGGGCTCAATATCGTCAAGAATTAATTCAACTGAAAGACGTAGATGATGGATTGTATGAGTTGGGATGCCACCACATAGAACACCAAGAGCGACGAAGCCCTTTTGACACCATGAGACAGCGAAGCGAAGACATCACCGACATTTCTCATGGCGCCGCTGAGCAATCCAAAGGTGGCAGACGAGACAGTGGCAGCCAATGCCAGCATAGGTATGATGCTTCTGGAGAAAGAACTCGGGAAGAGTTGCCCGGTCACACTGCGCAGAGGCGCATTGGGCACGACAGCCAACATGACAAAGGCAAAAGCCATGACCACCAACTCTACCAAGACCACCCGCATGGCAAACCTCTGCCGATAAACCAATGGTTTGCCTATGCTTCTGACGGCCTTCAGTATTTCGCTTTTGGCCATTGCGCCCCATGCCATCGCCAAGACCAATATCCACGCCAGAACTGGTGACGCCACATTATTGGAGAAAGAGCCGGCAAACCACCTGATGCCCTCGCTTCCCAGCAGGGAATGCACGGTGTTTTCAGGCATTGCGGCTTCGATGAGCCACGACACCATAAACAACAGCAATTGCAACAATAAGGCAACCGCAGTAGCATAAGCGAAGATGCGAGCAACAACGCCCTTCCTAACCTTCATCCGGATGTAAGTTATCCAAATCCAAAATTCTTAATTCGAGAGCCCTCACGACCAACCTTGTAGCGTTGACTCCCACCCCGCCGTTTCCACCGGGAAATAATTTCTGCACGAGTTCATTCTGTCTTTTCTCGAGGCTTTTCACACCGAAGGGCATGCCTCTGAGATTTGTGATTTGCTCCTTGGTGTAACCCAGAGCAAGATGGCGGAGGAACCTCTCATCGTACTCGTCGATTTCGTAATCCACAAGTGCCTCCTGACGCATGAGTTGACTTCCCACACTATATTTGAATCTATCGACGATTTTCTCCAGGATGGGCTGATTGAACACCAGTCTCTTGCCACTCATCACGCTGAACACGTCGCCCCTGGTGAGCAATTCACCTGTTTTGAGTATGACGCCATCAGCCCCGGCGTCGAGCACATCCACCCACAGTTTCTCGTTGAGAATCTCACCAGTGAAAATCAACACCTTGACTTTAGGATGCAATTCCTTGGTTTGCCGGCAAATCTCCACACCGACGGTTGTGGAGCCTCCCAGTCCAAGGTCGAGCAAAACCAGGTCGGGCAACTGCTGCTTGAGCAGTCTCCAGTATGCTATCTCGCTTTCCGCAGTCCCTATGATTTCGGCCTCCGGTATATCATTGCGTATAATTCCCTCGGTGCCCTTCAGTTCCAGTGGCACATCTTCGACGATGATAATTTTAAAGTTTTCCATATATAAAGTATTTTGGTTTCATGTGATGTTTAAGTTGTAGCATTTATGAAGATTTCCTTCCCTTTGCGAGTGTGACAAGCACATTGGTGTGCCCATCGGCTGCTCTCTCGGCGACGATTCCACATCCCCGTGCATTGGTTACCTCACCCGTGTCGCGAATGATTTGCCTGCAAAGCAAGAAAGGCAAGTTGTTCATGGCCGGATTGAACAGTTCCTGACACTGTTTTTCGGTAAGAGACAGTTTGTTCATCTCAAACCTCAGCAGCAGATAGTTGTTGGCTTTTTCCTCCACCTTGACGGCAGGCATGGTTCCCTGGTTCTGCTTTCTGAGCATCTCCACCATGTACTGCAGCATCATTTTGTCGCCTAGGACCACCGTATTCATCAACGGGGATTGCTGATGGCCTCCCACGAAGTCAGCGATAGAGATGGGAGCGCACTCAGGTGTCACACTTCTCACCTGCCTCATCGCCTGTGCGCTGAGCAATGTATATATTTCCTTATAGTAAGTGGCGAGTTCGCTGATGTTTTTCAGGTTGCCATCGCCATCATCAATCAGATTTCTGATACGCGATGGATAATACATGGTCTCATGCTTGAGCGTGCTGAGACAGTTGTCGAGCACACTGTTGCACACATGCAAACGTGCGTCCTCAAACTCAATTTTGCGCAATCCATCCTCAGCCTGTCCGATGAGCGACATTCTCTGTCCATAGTTCTCGATACTGTTGTTCAACGACTGGATGATTTCGCCCACGACCTCCTGTAGCGACTGAGGCAGTTTGTCGTCACCGTCCATGAGTTTATTGATTTGCCCGAGTTTTTCCTCATCCTTTTTTTCCGACAGCAAGATATCATTGATATTCCTGACACGCTCGACGCAGAATCTGTAATAGACCATGTGCCGGTAATAGAGCATGAAATATGCAAGGAAAATGATGATGGCCAATATGACCAGAATAACGATAGCAACATACTTGTTGGACTGGGATTTCTGCATTACCCTGCAATACTCTGCCAGCGTGTTATCAGCCGACATTTCCTTGAAGAGTTGGGTATAGACTCTGTTGTTGTATCTGTAAGTTGCCCATTCATGCAAAGCCAGTGCGGCAACAGCCGACTCATTCCGAATAGTCAGAATCATATTGAAATCCACAGGAATGCTGTCGTGATACCAGTTGATTTCGGGTAGTGCCACCGAATTGCTACTGACGGTCATCAAGGTGTCCTTGCGGTTGGGGAAATAGGCTTTATAAATGCCATTGACGCACATGATGGCAGAGTCGGCACAGGCCAAGGTCATCTCATGGTTTCCCGCATTATTCAATCCGGCAAGCCTGTCGGTATAGGATGCCGCCTTCTGAGAAAGCAGAGAGACATCAGGCTTTGGGGAATCGGCCATGGCCGTGCCGCAGGTGGCAGTTATGATGGCCAGCGCAGTCATCAGTCTCACCACACCCTTTGGCAATCTGAAATGGAACCGGCTGCCTTTTCCTTTTTCGCTTTCCACACCTATTGCGCAGACACTGAAAAGCGAGCTTGTCTTCTTGTATTTTTCAATGATTCCCTTGCAATTGACCAGTCCGAAACCGTGACTGGTGTCGCCTTTGTCATTATGTGCCGTGGATTGCAGAGCCTCGTCGGCGATGGCTTTCTTTTCCACGCTGAAAGCGGCGGCCATCTGCTCATCGGTCATTCCCACGCCCGTGTCCTCGACCGCCACCTCGACATACTTATCCGAAGCCTTTGCGCTGACAGTCACCTTTCCGCCACTCGGTGTGAATTTTCTCGCATTGTCGGCAATGGTATTGATCATGAACAAGGTGAGAATCTTGTCGGCCTTGACCCACTCTGAAGTAGGCTCAATGTTGAGTGTGATATTGCGAAGTTGGAACGACATCTGTGCATGAGCGACGATATCGAAAAGAGGCTGCAATGGGAAGCTTTCAATATGTAGTCTCAGTTCACCCTGCCTCAGTTGAATCCACTGGGTGAGCATGGAGTTGTATTCATTGATAATGTCGGTCAGTTCGGCAATATAAGCATACCTTTCCTCGCGCAATTCCTGATTTTCGTCATCACGCTCAAGCCGGTGTATTTCGTGCAACATACGGTCGATAAACGGGGTGACACTGTTGACGAGGGCCACTTTCGCCCTTTGTTCGAGATAGAGGCGTTTGCTGTTTTCCATACGGGCCTCTGTCATCTGCTGTTTTTCGATGGTCTCCTCGTATTGTTCGTCGAGTCGCAAGTTTCGCTGTTCGTTGTCGCCTCGCCATTGTTTCAATGGCTGCAGCAACTGCTCAACGGAATTACCCTTTGTTTTTCTCCTTCTCATATAAGTGTAGAAAAACGATAGCAAGACAGCCACACAGAGCATCACCACGATGGCAATAATCATCATGTTGAGCAGGCTGACCGACTGTTTGAGTTGGTCGGCACGCGACTCAAGGTAGCGGTCCTGTCGGGTTTGTTCCTGTTTCTGCAGATAGTCATGTCGCTTGGCATAGCACTCATCCAGATTGTCCATGGCAGCATAGACCACACTCTGCTGCTCGTGGATGGACGCCACCAAATCGGGAGCCTGAAAGATGGCCGCACTGTCGGCCAAGGCCTTATTCAGGCATTCGAGCGACGCCTGATAATCGTTGATGTCCCAATAACATTGCGCCAGGGTGCGGTATGCTCCTGAAATCTGATACACATCGCCATATTCCTGGAAGATACCCAGCGACCTCTCGGCGAAATTACCTGCAAGGAGGCTGTCGGGCATATTGTCGATATTAACATACCTAAGGGCATAGAGGCTCTCCTCGTTGGTGTATTGACTGTAGGTGGGTCCCTGAAGATGCTCACTCATAGCCTGTAGCGAGTTGGCCGTCCAGAAAGGGTATCCGAACTGCACTGACATCATGTAACAGCGCAGCAGATGGTCCATTTCTGAGATATTAATGTCATGCTGCGACCCTTGAGTAAGCACGCCTCCCGCTCCCACATTATATAAATAGTTAAGCCATTGGGCAGTGTCGCCAACAATCTCCCCATCTGGCTTGATATCCATCAGTGCCTGACTTGATGGTTCCTGCAGACCCACATAATAATAATATGTGGAAGTAACAATAGCGAATTCAGAACGCGCATACACCATTCGCTTCTTCTGATGCTCGTTGAGCATGGAGTGTTCCTCCTCGATGCGGCGCAATTTCCTCAACGCGCTCTCCCTGTAGGTATAGAAATCCTTGTTTCTCGACATACGCTGGCATAGACGCATGTGCTGGATATCGGCGATGAGCAGTTCGACCTGATTGTCGGTGATGCCGGAAACAGAATCCAGTTGCTGGTATGCCTGCTGATATTTCATCCGGGTGATGTTGACGAAAGCCATATTGTTGAGAGCCTCGGCCAATCCTGCGTCGTAGCCCTTTGCGCTCTCCATCGCCCTGTTGGCATAATAAAGAGTAGAATCGAGATTACGGTAACGAAAAGTGTATGACAGTTCGTTGAGTTTATCGGTTTGTCCCCTGTCGGCCAAGTTGCAGGCAGTGAGACACAAAAGAATAACGGGTAAAAGAAAAAGTCTCCCACCCCACCCTTCTCTACCGAGAGAAGCGAGTGTCGTAAAACAAGTGGATATGGGAAACTTTTTCAACTTAGGACAGTATTTATCCTCTTGCCTTGGCAATATATCCAAGGGCCTCTTTGCACTTATCGGTGACAGCCAGCCAATTGCCTGCTTTCACTACCTCTTTGGGGAAGAGTTTTGAGCCCATTCCCACACAGAGTACACCAGCCTTAATCCAGTTGGTGAGATTTTCCTCATCGGGTGCCACGCCTCCGGTCACCATAATGTTGGACCAGCGCAGAGGAGCCATCACGTTCTTGACAAACGAAGGTCCGCCAACGTTACCTGCGGGGAACACTTTGGTTATATCACAACCCATGGCCTGAGCATTATTGATTTCGCTTACGGAGCCACAACCGGGGCTGTAAGGCACGAGTCTACGGTTGCATACCTCGCAGATATCGGGATTGAAATTGGGTCCCACGATAAAGTTTGCACCTAATTGCAGGTACAATGCTGCTGTGGCCGGGTCGATAACCGTTCCCACGCCCATAATCATCTCGGGGCAATTGTCGGCGACCCACTTATTCACCTCGTCGAAGACTTGATGTGCGAAGTCGCCACGGTTGGTGAACTCAAACACCCTGACACCGCCATCGTAACATGCCTTGACCACATTTTTCACAATGTCCACATCCTTGTCGTAGAAAACGGGTACCATACCCGTCTCACGCATTGCTGTGATAACTTGTACTTTATTGAATCTTGCCATTTTTCTGTTGTTGAATATTGATTAGATTTTCGTTATCTCTGTACGCGTCCGGAGGCATCACCACCAGCGAGGTTCTCGACCTCATCTTTTGACACGAGATTGAAATCACCAGGAATGGTGTGCTTGAGAGCAGAAGCAGCCACAGCGAACTCCAAGGCTTTTGCCTGATTGTCGGGATAAGTGAGCAGTCCATGGATAAGTCCACCCGAGAAAGAGTCGCCACCACCTACACGGTCGATGATAGGCATGATGTCGTAACGCTTGCTCTGATAGAATTCCTTTCCATTGTAAATAAGGGCTTTCCATCCGTTGTGTGTAGCAGAGAAAGACTCGCGCAGCGTGCTGACCACATATTTGAAACCGAAGGTTTCCATCATTCCCTTGAAGATGCCATAGTATCCCTCGGCGTCGGTTTTTCCACCTTCGACATCAGCCTCTGGCTTGAATCCGAGACAGAGTTGTGCGTCCTCCTCGTTGCCTATGCAGACATCGACATATTTCATGAGCGGCTTCATGATGCTTTGAGCCTTTTCTGAAGTCCAGAGTTTTTTGCGGAAATTGAGGTCGCAACTGACGGTCACCCCATGTCTCTTGGCAGCCTCACAAGCCAGTCTGGTCAATTCAGCGGCCTTGTCACTGATGGCCGGTGTGATACCACTCCAATGGAACCACTGTGCACCCTCCATGATTTTGTCGAAGTCGAAATCAGCAGGCTCAGCCTCGGCGATGGAACTACCTGCACGGTCGTAGATGACCTTTGAAGGTCTCATCGATGCACCAGTCTCGAGGAAATAGATACCGACACGATTGCCTCCTCTTGCGATGAATTCTGTGTTGACGCCATATCTACGCAAAGCGTTGACAGCGCACTGTCCGATTTCATGTTTCGGGAGTTTTGTCACGAAATAGGCTTCATGTCCGTAGTTGGCCGCACTGACAGCCACATTGGCCTCACCACCACCATAAACCACATCGAAAAAGTCACTCTGAATAAATCTCTTCTGTCCTGGAGAAGACAAGCGAAGCATGATTTCGCCTAAAGTTACAACTTTTGCCATTTTTTTGAATTTGATTTTATAGATTACTGAAATTGTTTATTAATTCAACATAAATAACTGTTAGCGTTCACAAAAATACTCAATTTTTCGCGAACGACGAAATAAAATATCAAAAAATACGCTTTTTTTTCAATAAATGATGCTGTGCTTTCGCACAATTCAACAATTATTGCTAATTTTGCATTTGCAAAGTAAGGTAAGCACGATGAAAGAGAAAATCAGGATTAAAGACATTGCTATACGTGCAGGCGTATCTGTAGGCACTGTGGACCGGGTGCTCCACAACCGTCCGAACGTATCCCCTCCCGCCCGTGAGAAGGTAGAGAAAGCCCTTGCAGAGATGAACTATCAGCCGAACATGTATGCCAGTGCCCTGGCTTACAACCGTTCCTACACTTTTTATTTTATCATGCCCAAGCATGCAAGCGAGGCATACTGGGAAGAGATAGAAGAGGGTGCGATGAAAGCCTGCGATACCCGCCGCGACTTTCATGTGGATGTGAAGATGCTCTATTACAAGCGTTTCGACGACTCCACTTTTGAGGAAGCCTACGAGGAATGTCTTGCTTCGTCTCCCGACGGAGTGATTATAGTTCCCTCCCAGCTCGCCGTGACCCGCAAATTCACCGATATCCTTCACGAGCGCAACATCCCGTTTGTACTGCTCGACTCATACATGCCCGACCTGAAGCCATTGGCTTTTTACGGTCAAGACTCATTCTGCAGCGGCTATTTTGCCGCCAAGATGCTGATGTTCATTGCCTCGGACAACACTGAGATTATGCTGATGAAGCAGATGAAGGACGGCCGTGTGGCCAGCAAGCAGCAAGACAACCGTGAGGTGGGTTTCCGCCATTACATGCACGACCATTTTCCCAACATCAAGATTACGGAAGTGAATCTTCCCCTGGAAGAAGACCGTGTGGCATACGACGACATCCTTGAGCGCTTTTTCCTGGCGCATCCCCAGGTACACCACTGCATCACCTTCTGCTCAAAGGCTCACATAGTGGGCGACTTCCTACTGCGCACCAACCGCCGCAACATACAGATTATGGGTTATGACATGGTCAAGAAGAATGCCGACTGCCTGCGCGAGGGCAGCATCTCGTTTCTGATTGCCCAGCATGCCTATATGCAAGGCTATTATTGCGTGGAAGCCCTTTTCAATGCCATAGTGCTGAAGAAGAAAGTGAATCCCGTGAACTATATGCCCATCGAGGTGTTGCTCAAGGAGAATGTGAATTTCTACCAACGCTATATGATTTAATCAATTCCTAAAATACACCTATACATGAATCCATCATCATTTATTAAAATCAATCCCGCCGACTCTGTTGTGGTATGTCTCCGCGCATTCAGTGAAGGCGAGCGCATCGTTGTCGACGGCAACGAGATAACAATCGCCCATGACATCCCCATGGGCCATAAACTTCTTGTGAAGGATACCCCTGCAGGCACCGACATTATCAAGTATGGCTATCCCATTGGTCATGCCATCCATGACATGAAAGCCGGCGAATGGGTCAATGAGAACAATCTGAAGACCAACCTCTCGGGCACACTTACGTATGAGTATCGCCCCGTGGACGAGAAGTTGCAGATAAAAAACGAGGGCCGCACCTTCCGTGGCTATGTACGCAAGAATGGTGAAGTGGGCATCCGCAATGAAGTGTGGATAGTCCCCACTGTGGGTTGCGTGAACGGCATCGCCGAGCGTCTGGCCAATCTTTTGAAGGCCGAAACCGGTTGCCAAGGAATCGACGCCATCCACACCTGGCATCACAACTATGGATGCTCCCAATTGAGCGAGGACCACGAGAACACCCGCAAAGTGCTCCGCGACATAGTGCTTCATCCCAATGCCGGTGCCGTATTGGTGCTGGGACTGGGTTGCGAGAACAACCAGCCAGAGGATTTCATGCAGATGCTTGGCGACTATGACCACGACCGCATCCGCCTGCTTGTGACCCAGAAAGTGGAAGGCGACGAGATAGAAGAAGGCATGCGCATTCTTCGCGAACTCTATGCCATCGCCAGCAAGGACCAGCGTGAAGAATGCCCCCTGAGCGAATTGCGTGTGGGACTGAAATGCGGCGGCAGCGACGGTTTCAGCGGTATCACCGCCAATCCCCTTGTAGGCGAATTCTCCGACTATCTTGTAGCCCAGGGTGGAACCTCGATACTAACCGAGGTGCCAGAGATGTTTGGTGCCGAGACTATATTGATGAACCGCTGCGAGACCCCAGAATTGTTTGACCAGACAGTGAAACTGGTGAACGACTTCAAGGAGTATTTCCTCAGCCATGGCGAGCCTGTGGGTGAGAATCCCTCACCGGGCAACAAAGCCGGTGGCATCTCCACGCTTGAAGACAAGGCACTGGGTTGCACACAGAAGTGCGGCCGTGCTCCCGTGAGCGGTGTTCTCGGCTACGGCGACCGTCTACAGGCCAAAGGTCTGAATCTGTTGTCGGCTCCCGGCAATGACCTTGTTGCGTCCACTGCCCTCGCCTCATCGGGTTGCCAGATTGTTCTTTTCACCACAGGCCGTGGCACCCCATTTGGCACCTTCATCCCCACGATGAAGATTTCCACCAATACCGGTCTCTATGAGCGCAAGCCCAACTGGATAGACTTCAATGCGGGCAAACTGGTAGAGGGTGTTTCGATGGAAGCCCTGCTCCGTGAATTCATCGACAAGATTATCTCCGTTGCCAATGGAGAGAAGACCCGGAATGAAATCAACGGTTATCGTGAGATATCCATCTTCAAGAACGGAGTGACACTATAGCGATTAACAACTATAAGAAAATACTTCGAAAGGGGAAATGAGCAATAAGAAAGGGCTATTGGCCCTGAGTCCACTGGTGGTGTTTGTGGTAATCTATCTGGTGACCTCCATAGTTGCCAATGATTTCTACAAAGTGCCACTCAGTGTGGCCTTCATGCTTGCCAGCATCTATGCCATCGCCATTTCTGGCGGGTTTCCCCTTGCGAAGCGCATCCTGCACTACAGCCGTGGCGCGAGCACCGAAAATCTGATTCTGATGCTCTGGATATTTGTCATGGCTGGTGCTTTTGCCAATTCTGCCAAGCAGATGGGCAGTATCGACGCCACCGTCAACCTCACGTTGTCATTATTGCCAGGCAACATGATTCTGGCCGGATTGTTTCTGGCCGCCTGTTTCATCTCCCTGTCGATAGGCACCAGTGTGGGTACGATAGTGGCATTATGCCCTATCGCCGCGGGCCTTGCCTCATCTACAGGCACCAGCACGGCGCTTCTCACCGCCGTGGTGGTGGGCGGTTCGTTTTTCGGCGACAATCTGTCGTTCATCTCCGACACCACCATTGTCGCGACAAGCACCCAGGGCTGTAAACTGAGTGACAAGTTTCGTGTAAACCTGTTCATCACTCTACCCGCCGCCATTATAATCCTGATTGTCTATGTGCTGATGGGCACGGGAATCAGTAGCCCGACTACAATTCCCGAAGTGGAATACCTAAAAGTGGCGCCCTACATCATCGTGCTTGTCATGGCCATTTGCGGGATGAACGTGATGGCCGTGCTAACGATAGGCCTGCTCTGCACCTGCGTGTTTGGCATCATCTATGGCAGTTACGACATATTCGGCTGGTTCTCGGCCATGGGCGATGGCATCACCAACATGGGTGAGCTGATTATCATCACGATGATGGCCGGCGGGCTACTCGAAATCATCCGCCTGAATGGCGGTATAGACTATATCATCGGCAAACTGACCGCGCACGTCCACAACAAACGTGGCGCAGAACTGTCGATAGCCGCCCTGGTGAGCATTGTGGGCGTCTGCACCGCTAACAACACGGTGGCCATTCTCACCGTAGGCGACATATCAAAACAAATAGGCGACAAATATGGCCTTGACAACCGCAAGTGCGCCAGCATTCTCGACACCTTCTCCGCTGCG
>Ga0247611_10000813_pt1 | contig 60325 bp, 78 predicted proteins | sample 177DNAGHGhighgp2_FD_192422 | JGI IMG/M metagenome (GOLD analysis project Ga0247611, IMG submission 192422) | Sheep rumen microbial communities from Palmerston North, Manawatu-Wanganui, New Zealand - 1770 DNA GHGhigh gp2 | ecosystem: Host-associated > Mammals > Digestive system > Stomach > Rumen... | reverse complement strand
CTTTCAAAAAACTCCGGGGGTTGATATTTGGAAAACAATCTGGCGTTCTTTTCATGGAGGCAGCGCGGTTCAGCGATCGTAGCCGGCTCTGAAGTATCGGATCTTTCGTGGTGGTCTCCTTTCACTCCGTAAGTTGGTGCCGTAAACTACTTTCAAAGTCCGTGCTGTCTCTATGAAAGGAACGTAAAAGACTGTGGAAGTATATTTGGCTCACTACAAAGCGGTTGAAAGGAGGCCGTAAGTATGTCTGAGAAACCAAAACGGGCTCCTGCAAGAACAGCAGAGGCTCGGGAAGCAGAACTCGTGTCCCTTGCGCAGGACTTAGCGGAACGTCAAATGCGTGAAGGGACCGCTTCATCGCAGGTAATTACCCATTTTCTCAAACTTGGTGCTGTTCGCGAGGAGTTGGAGCTTGAGAAAGTTAAAGCCGAGATCGAATTAGCCAAAGCCAAGGTCAAAGCGATCGAATCTGGCGAAGAAACAGAGCGTCTATACCGTGAAGCCATCTCTGCAATGCGGAGTTACACGGTTGGCTCGGCATTTGACACTCAGGAGGAGTACACTGATGATTAGGACGTACTCTGAACTGATCAAACTACCAACATTTGAAGAGCGATTCAAGTATTGCCAAACAGGACAGTACGTCGGTGAAGAAACTTTCGGAGCGGATCGGTATTTGAATCAGGCATTTTACCATTCATACGAGTGGAAGAAAATTATTCGGCCAAAGATCATTATTCGTGATAACGGATGTGATCTGGCGATGCCCGGCTTTGCAATTCCTGGGTATATTTACGTTCATCATCTAAATTCGATGGCAGTAAAAGATCTGATTGAACGCAAAGAATGGGTGATGCTTCCTGAATATCTTGTTTGTTGTTCTCTTGATACTCATAACGCTTTGCATTATGGCTACGAATCACCGAAGCCCGCGTATGTAGAGCGCACACCAAACGATACTGCTCCATGGCTCAGGGAGGTTGTGCATGGATAACATTCTTATTTGCATTAAGAAGATGCTGGGCCTGGATAAGGACTATGCGCCATTCGACCAGGAACTTATTGTCTTCATCAATTCGGCGTTGATGACACTAACCCAGCTTGGCATCGGTCGAAATGGATTTGTAGTCGTAGATGGCTCAGAAAACTGGAGTGACTTCTTAATCGCAACCGACATGAGCAAAGTGGAAGGAGCGAAGACATATGTGTACATCAAGACACGTTTGGATTTTGACCCACCGGCAAATGCATCCCTGTTAAAGGCACTCCAAGACAATGCGAAAGAACTTGAATGGCGTTTGAACGTAAAAGCTGAACAGGAGCTGTGAAAAAGTATGAAAAAGTATGGACGCGACTCCCCCATGTGATGTATACTGGCACCAACAGTTTTGGAGGTGCTTGTATGGATCGTAACTATGTTTCATGGACCTGCCCTGTTTGCGGCGGCCAGTGTGATAGCAGTGATATTGACCTGCTCGTTTGCGAATACTGTGGAAGCAAGTTCACAGTTAAATCACGTGATGAGCGGAATAGTACGTTCACGCTTACATGCATTTATCGCAATGAAGCCAAAATAGCAGAGATTGAGTTCAAGAAACGTAAGTATGAAGATGCACGCGCCGACGAAGAAGAACAAAGGAAACTTAAGCGGATCTATGCTGAGCTTCCTTGGTATGAACGATGGTGGATGAACTTTACATTATGGCTCAGTGACGCGTTCCTGATGCATCCCGTCTGGACGGTCATTGGTGTCATCTTTGTATTGCTTGCTATCGCGGCGGCCGTGTATTTCGGATTGATTGGACGGGATACCAATGCTATCCAACACAGCAGTTCCGGTATATTACGGACAATTTCGAGACAAAGTAATTGATGGTGAGATCCCAGTCAACAAAGAAGTCATGCTCGAAATGAATAGAATTGACCGGCTCATTCGTAATCCAAGATATTATTACGATCCTGAGCCGGTCGAATGTTATATACGGTTCTGTGAAAACGAGTTGACATTGACTGACGGATCAGACCTTCATCTTCTTGATACCTTTAAATTATGGGCCGAAGAGCTTTATGGCTGGTACTACTTCATCACCAAGTCAGTTTATGAGCCTTATCCGGATGGCCATGGTGGTCACTATGTGACGAAGCGAATACGTAAGCGACTGGTAAACAAACAGTACCTCATCATTGGACGTGGCGCAGCGAAGACACTATATGGCTCTACAAACCATGCGTATTGGCTTGTAGCGAATCTGAAAGCTACCCATCAAGTTGCTACCGCTTACACGATGAAGCAGGCTGAAGAGGCCATAAACCCGCTAAAAACGGCAATCGCTCGCTCTCGTGGGCCTGTGTTCAGGATGCTGACTGAGGGATCGATTCAAAACACAACTGGCTCCAAAGCTAAACGTCCAAAATTGGCGTCCACAAAGAAAGGTGTCGAGAATTTCTTTTCCAATTCGTTGCTTGAAACCCGTCCTATGCAGATCGACGCATTGCAGGGCTTTAGCAGCGCAATGAATACGGTTGACGAATGGCTGTCTACCGACTCTCGTGACGATCCAACGGTTGCTCTCGCTCAAGGTGGTGAGAAGTGCGACGATTATTTGGTGATCGCGATGAGCTCGGAAGGTACTGTCCGAAATGGCATTGGGGATACGATGAAGAAGGAGCTTCAAGCTATTCTTCATGGCGATTACGACAATCCTCATGTCAGTATTTGGTGGTACAAATTAGACAGCATGGATGAACTGAACGATCCTGAAATGTGGGTCAAAGCAAATCCCAATCTCGGCAAGAATGTATCGTTCGAAACATACCAAAACGAGCTGAATGAAGCAATGGCTAATCCCGCCAAGAAGAATGAGATTCTCGCGAAGAGATTCGGACTTCCTCTTGACGGTTTTACTTATTACTTCACGTATGATGAGATTCAGCCGCATCGGAAGAAGGACTATTGGCAGATGCCGTGCGCTCTCGGAGCTGACTTATCGCAAGGCGACGACTTCTGCGCGTTTACGTTCCTCTTTCCGCTGCGTCAGGGTTTTGGCGTGAAATGCAGAGCGTACATTTCCGAGAGAACAATGATGAAACTGCATCCCTCGATGCACGATAAGTATGAGCAGTTCATCGATGAGGGTACTTTGATCGTTATGCCCGGGTCCGTACTGAATTTGATGGATATTTATGACGAGCTTGATCGGTATATTACTGAGAGCGAGTATGATATTCGATGTTTCGGGTACGACCCGTACAATGCGAAGGAGTTCGTTGAACGCTGGGAACGCGAAAACGGGCAATTCGGGATCACAAAGGTCATACAGGGTAGGAAGACGGAGACGGTACCTCTTGGTGAGCTTAAGCAGTACGCAGAGGACCGTCTCTTATTCTTTGATGAGCAGTTGATGACATTCGCTATGGGTAATGCTGTTGTTGCTGAGGATATTAACGGCAACAGAATGCTTAGCAAGAAACGTCATGCTGAGAAGATCGACCCTGTCGCTGCTATGATGGATGCATATGTCGCATATAAAGCATATCAGGAGAGTTTTGACTAATTTACGGAAGGTGATATTGGACGATGCCTGCATTTACAGATAGACTGAAACACGCCTGGACTGCATTTACGGGCCGGGACAGGCAGTCCGAACTTAAGGATCTCGGCCCGCCCTCTTATGAACCTTCGGACCGTCGAAGACCACGCTGGTCAAATGAGCGAACGATCATCTCAGCTATCTACAATCGATTTGCAGTAGATGCTTCCTCTATATCTATGTATCACGTACGCGTGGATAAGAACGGAAACTATCTTGCAAAGATCGAAGACAGCTTAAATGATGTTCTGTCGCTGGAGGCCAATATTGACCAGACGAGCCGTGCCTTTATCCGAGATCTTGTGTATTCAATGCTGGATGACGGATATATTTGCGCGTTGCCAGTAAAGGCAAACAATGATCCCACGCAGACAGAAATTTATGATATTCAGTCACTGCGCAGAGGTCGTGTAACTGAATGGCGGCCTGGCTACGTGAAAGTTGAGTTCTATAACGAGTTTACGGGTTCCAAATGTGAACGTATCTTCCCTAAGAAGATGGTCGCGATCATTGAGAACCCGTTTTATTCTGTTATGAACGCGCCCAACTCGACACTACGAAGGCTGACAAGGAAACTGGCAATTCTCGATGCAATCGATGAACAAAGCGGATCCGGCAAGCTGGATATGATCATTCAGCTGCCTTACGTGATCAAGACGCAGGCCCGCCGTGAAGAAGCGGAAAAGCGTCGTTCTGAGATAGAGAAGCAACTGAGTGGATCCAAACTCGGTATCGCCTATACGGATGGAACCGAGCGCGTGATTCAGTTGAATCGTCCGGTCGAGAATAACCTTTTGGCTCAGATCGAGTATCTGACCAATATGCTGTACTCCCAGTTGGGTATAACCGCCTCTGTTCTGGACGGTACAGCAGATGAGAAAACTATGCTGAATTACTACAATCGTATCATTGAGCCACTTCTCGATGCGATTGTAGATGAATTCAAACGGAAGTTCCTGACGAAAACGGCTCGTACTCAGGGCCAATCGATCAAATACTTCCGTTATCCCTTCAAGCTGACCCCGACGACGAATCTTAGTGAGGTCGCTGAGAGTCTGATCGGCAGCGGTGTTCTTAGCAGTAATGAGATGCGTGCGATCCTCGGATATATACCAAGCGATGATCCTGGCGCTGATATGTTGATGCGAAGGAATACCAAGCAATCAGATTATGTGCAGCCAACTGGCTTAGAAGAGGTCGTGCCTTCTGAAAAAGTGGATGCCAATTCGTCTGGGCCTGGAAGTATCGAAGAAAGCGGTGAACAACATGCCTGAAAAGTATGATCTTACGAAGGCTGATTTCGCCGGCTGGGCTACGCGGTACAACATCAAGTGCACTGACGGGCGGACTATTATGCATAATGCATTTAAAGACTGTGATGGCAAGAAAGTGCCTCTTGTCTGGAATCATCAGCACAACAGTCCAGCCTCCGTGGTAGGTTACGCTATACTTCAGCATCATGATGAAGGTATGCGGGCCTATGGCTTTTTCAATAACAATGAAATGGCCCGTTACGCCCATGAGGACGTGATCCATGGTGATGTTGATTCGCTGTCCATTTACGCGAATAAGCTGAAACAACAGGGTGGAAATGTGATGCACGGCATCATTCGCGAGGTGAGTCTTGTGCTTGCTGGCGCGAATATCGGTGCTTACATCGACACCGTAGCCATGGCTCATAGCGAGAGCGGCGAGGATGAGATTGAGGAAGCGGTTATTTACAATACCGATGACAAGATTGAACTCGTGCATTCTGAAGAGTCCTCTGAGGCTGACGAAGCGGAATCTGAACAAGAATCTGAAGCGGAGTCTGTTGAAGAAACGGAGGCTCCTACTTCCTCTGAAGCTCTTGAGCACGCCGATGAGCCTGAAAAGAAAGAAGAAACGGAGGAACCCGTCAAAATGGCAGAATCCAACGAAACGGTTCAGGATGTATTCGATTCCCTGAACGAAAAGCAGAAGAAAGTAGTTTATTACATCGTCGGGCAACTGATGGACAAGAATAAGAATGAAGGAGAAGCTGATATGAAGCACAACGCGTTTGAGAACGATACCCCCGAATTTGAAATTACTCGGGAAGATCGTGAACGGATCATGGCCCGTGCGAAGACTCTGGGCAGCCTAAAGGAAGCCGTCAACGAAGCGATGCAGGAAGGCGGCGTTCTGTGCCACGCCGTTACCGATGACGAGGGCCACGAGGTAACTTACGGCATCGCGAACATCGATTATCTGTTCCCGGATTACAAGGAGCTGAACGACACCCCCGATTTCATCAAGCGTGATGACAGCTGGGTCGCCGTGTTCAACAATGGTGTCAAGAAGACCCCATTCGCTCGCATCAAGACAACGCATGCGAACATCACCATGGATGAAGCTCGTGCTCGTGGTTACACCAAGGGCGCGAAGAAGATCTCTGAGGTCTTTGCTCTGCTCCGTCGTCAGGTGGATCCCCAGACCATCTACAAGAAGCAGGAATTCGACCGCGATGACATCATCGATGTGTCTGACAACTTCAACGTGATCTCCTGGGTCAAGGGCGAAATGCAGGAGATGCTGAAGGAAGAAGTTGCTCGTGCTGCTCTGATTGGCGATGGCCGTGAACCTGACGATCCCTACAAGATCAGCACCGATCACATTAAGCCCATCTATACGGATGCTGAGCTGTACACTGTTCGTATCAACGTTCCTGCGCAGGATAGCACTGAAGAGACCGCTAAGGAAGCGCTTAGGCAGATCATTCGCAACCGCAAGAAGTACAAGGGCTCTGGCAGCCTGACCGCCTTCATGAGCGAAGATTGGCTGTCCGAGTTCCTGCTGCTGGAGGACGGTTTCGGTCATTCGCTGTATAAGGATGAGCAGGAGCTCGCTCGCAAGATGCGCGTTCAGAAGATCGTGACCGTGCCTCAGCTTGAAGGCCTCACCCATGATAGCAAAGAGTGCGTCTGCATCATGCTGGACCTGAGGGACTACACCTTCGGCTCCAACAGGCTCGGTCAGACCACTTTCTTCGATGACTTCGACATCGACTTCAATAAGATGAAGTATCTGTACGAGACCCGCCTGTCCGGTATGCTGACCAAGCCCTACAGCGCGATGGTTGTCGAAATTGGCACTGCTGCTTCTGGCGGTACCACCACTGGTGACGAAACTACTGGCGGCTGATAGGAGCTAAACTATGTCGAGATATTTCGGATACGTAGGCTACGTAGAAAGTGTCGAAACAGCGCCGAGCGTCCATAAGGAGCAGGCGACTGAGCGGCCTTACTACGGAGATGAAATAGTCATCAATCGACGATTGGAGAAAGGCGAAGGGCTGAATGACAACGTAGAGATCGGCAATCAGTTCAGTATCCTTGCCGATGCCTACGCGTACGAGCATTTCTCGGCTATTCGCTATATCACTTGGATGGGGCAACGCTGGAAAGTCAGCAAAGTGACCGTACAGCGCCCCCGTCTTGTTTTAGATGTTGGAGGTTTGTGGAATGGACGGACGCCAGAGTCTCGATGAACTGCTTCGTAGTACGTTCGGAAGCTCGGTGCACTATTACTTCCAGCCTCCGGCCGGCTATCAGATCGTGTACCCAGCTTTGATTTACAGACTGGACGATTTACGTGATCACTATAGCGATAATCGTGTATGGAACCGTCGGCACGCATACGCAATATTGCTGATCCTGGATGAGCCTGATAATGAGCTTGTCGATAAGTTGGATTCTCTGCCGTATTGTCATATGAGCGGGCGTCCATACACAAATGATAATCTTTATCATTATCCTTTCACGATTTATTATTGAGGAGGAAACGCTCATGTCTAAACTGGAATGGGACAAGACTGGTGAAAAGTATTGGCACGCTGGTGTAAGCCAGGTCGTGCTTTTCCCGATGAAGGCAGATGGCACTTATGACAATGGTGTGGCCTGGAACGGCGTGACTGCGGTCAACGAGAGCCCCGATGGCGCTGAAGCGAATGACTTCTACGCTGACAACATTAAGTATGCTTCTCTGCGCTCTGCTGAGAACCACAAGGGCTCCATCAGCGCGTATCAGTATCCTGACGAGTGGAATGCCTGTGACGGCAAGCTCGTAGCTGCGGATGGCGTATACATCGGCGAGCAGGCCCGCAACGCTTTCGGCCTGGTATATCGTACCGAGTATGGCAACGACACAGGTACGACTTCTGACGATGGCTATATCCTGCACTTCCTGTGGAATGCTACGGTGAACCCCACCGAGAAGAACCACGAGACCATCAACGAGAATCCTGATCTGGCCGAGTTCGACTGGGACTATGAGTGCCTGCCGACCCCGATCACTTCGATCGCTGGTGCGAAGCCCTGCTCCACCATGGAAGTCAACAGCAAGAAGCTGGATGCCGCCAAGCTGAAGACCATTCTGGACCAGGTTTATGGTACTGATCAGGCTGAACCGACTCTGCCTACTCCTGACCAGCTGATCGCGACTGTTACGAAGCCCTAAGCTTAATAAGGACGGCTCCGAGTTGTTCGGGGTCGTCCTTCAATTTCTTTTATTTTAGAAAGGAGACCACCAAATGCTTAAGCGTACTTTTACTTATACTGACTTTGATGGCAATCAGGTTAGCGACGATTATTATTTTAATCTTTCCAAAGCTGAAATCATGGAGCTGGAGCTCAGTGCTTACGGCGGACTTGAGACACTGATCAAGAAGCTGATCGAAGAGAAGAACAGCGAAGAGATCGTTAAGATCTTCAAGAAGATCATCCTTATGTCCGTCGGCGAGAAGAGCTACGATGGCAAGCGGTTCATCAAGAATGATGAGATCCGTAATAACTTCTATCAGACGGAAGCGTATTCTATGCTCTTCTGCGAGCTTGTGCAGAACGCTGACGCTGCGAATGAATTCCTGCGTAATGTTGTGCCGAATGCGCCTGCTGTAACAGCTGCTGACGCGCCTGCCGCGCAGCCTGCGTTGGCTCCGGCCACTTAATATTAGAAAGGAGATTAGAGAATGCTGCCGATTACGGTTCCAGAGACGGAAGAGTTCAACTCAGAGACTAACGAGTTTACCGTTGTGCCCGCTGTGTCTCTGCAGCTCGAGCATTCTCTGATCTCCATGTCAAAATGGGAAGCAAAATGGAAGAAGTCGTTTATGTCATCCAGGGATCTGACAGTCAATGAGTTGATCGACTATGTTCGGTGTATGACGATCAACAAAATTACAGACCCAAGCGTCTACACACGCCTCACACAAGCAAATGTGGAGGAAGTGCGCAGATATATTGACGACCCTATGACGGCGACGACGATCCGTGAAGATGGTGCCCGTGGTGGACGTAACCGCATTATCACCACGGAGCAGATCTATGGCTGGATGGTTGGATATGGCATTCCCTTTGATCCTTGTGAAAAGTGGCATCTTAACCGCTTGATGATGCTGATACGAGTTTGCAGCATACAGCAAAGTGGCGGTAACAGAAAGATGTCTCGTCGTGAGCAAGCGGCATGGCAGACGGCACAAAATGCTAAACGCCGTGCACGGACTGGATCGAGGGGATGACGTATGAAACCAATCGTTAGTTTTAAACAGCATGGCGATTTCAAAAAGACGGATAAATTCCTTCATGGCATTACTGAACGTTGGAATCGCCATAAGCTGGACAGGTATGGAAAAATGGGTGTAGAAGCTTTAAAAGCAGCTACGCCAAAAGACACAGGAAAGACCGCTGATTCTTGGTCGTATGAGATTGTGGAAGCGCCTGGCCGTACGTCGATTTATTGGCGTAATAGCAATGTTGTTAATGGCTGGGCCAATATCGCGATTCTCATTCAGTATGGTCACGCGACACGCAACGGCGGTTTCGTTGAAGGACGGGACTACATAAACCCGGCGATTCGACCGATTTTTGATCAAATGGCTGACGATATTTGGAAGGAGGTGGTTACCGGATGACGGAGGTTGATGAGAGAATTGTTGCAATGCACTTTGACAACAAGCAGTTCGAAAAAGGTGCAAAGCAAACGATCGAAACTCTCGAGAAGCTTCGTGACAGCTGTGACATGGAGGGCGCGGCGGATTCTTTGAACGAGCTTGGCAAAGCGGCGAAAGATCTGCATTTCGATGAGCCAGCTGAACATGCTGAAAAGCTTGGCACCGCTCTTGGCGTCATAGGTAAAGTAGCTAAAAAAGCGTTTTCGCTAACCACCTGGCCGGTATCCAAGATCGGTGGAGCTCTTCGCGGTTTAGCATCTGACGTTCGTAAGTGGTTCGGCATCGATCTTGCTCGTGATATTGAGCAGGCAGCCATTAAAATGACCAAAGCATTGACCATTGAGCCCGTTGGCGCTGGTTGGAATGAGTACGAGATGAAGATGGATTCCATCAAAACCATCATGTCGGGTACAGCAAAGGAGTTCGCTAATCTTTCCGACGAAGAGCACATGGGCAAGGTCAAAGAGGTCCTTGAAGATCTGAATAAGTACGCTGACGATACTATTTATAGCTTCAAGGACATGACATCCAACATTGGCAAGTTCACGAATGCTGGCGTTAAGCTCGATACGGCCGCGAAGTCCATGATGGGTATTTCGAATATTGCCGCGAAGTTTGGTCAGGGCACGCAGCAGGCTTCTATGGCGATGTACAACTTCTCTCAGGCGATGAGCTTGGGCTATGTTGAGCTTCGCGACTGGCGATCCATTGAAAATGCCAACATGGCAGGCCTCGATTTTAAGCAGACCCTTATCGATATTGGTGTTGCGATGGGAACTTTGAAGAAAGATTCGAAGGGCACCGTCAAGACTGCTGTTAAGGGTCAAAAGAAGGTCGCCGTCAATGCGGAGAACCTGCGCGATACGCTGAACAAGAAGTGGCTTACCAACGACGTTCTGCAAAAGACTCTTGAAATTTATTCTGGCAATCTCAGTGAGAAAGAGATTCGTGCTCTTGGTAATTTTACCGATGAGCAGGTTGCTCAGTTCATGAAGCTTGGCGCTGAGGCTAAAGAGGCTGCCACTCAGGTTCGTACATTCAGCAAAATGTTTGATGCTTTGAAGGAAGCCGCTCAGTCTGGCTGGGCAGTCACCTTTGAGAAGATTGTCGGCGATATGAACGAGGCTACGTCTTTGTGGACGATGCTTAATGATCGTATCAGTGGTTGGATGAACAAGAGTGCTGAGAACCGCAATAGTATCCTTAATCAGTGGCGTGGTCTTTCTTCTGATGGCTCATTCCGTATGAGTGAGATCGATGGCCGTCAGGAGATGATCCTCGCCCTTCAGAACATTCTCGATATCGTCGAGCAGATCGGTAAAGCCGTCAGTGGTGCGATTTATGCCGTATTCGGAAAGCTTACTGGCAGTAAGCTTCGTCGTTGGAGTGTTCAGTTCAACCAGATGACTGCAAACTTGTCAAAATGGTTAGGCAAAATGGATGATCCTGCCTCTAGGATTAATAAGATCAGTAAGGCTTTGAAGATTATCCTTGTTCCGATCAAAGCCATTGGCAAAGCAGTCTCTACGGTTGCTAAGACCGTTATGAAGTATGTCTCTCCACTGATCGATCCGATTCTTACATTCTTGGCTGCTCTTGGAGATGCGATGGATAATCTGCTCGATGGCAAGATCGATATCAAGGGTGCTGCCGATAGTGTTAAGAATGCTTTCAAATCTCTCGGTACTTCTTTCAAATCTGTCGGAAAAACTATTTGGAACAGTATCTCCAGCTGGTTCTCCGGCTTATTTAAGAATGACAAGGGCGAGCTTACATCGATCGGCCAGTGGTTTACGAACATCTACGGCAAATTCAATGAATACCTCGATAAGTTCAAGGCGTTTATCCATTGGGATCGGATTAAGACATTTGCTTCCGGATTCTGGCAGGAAATCCTCGGGTTCTTCCGGGGTAAACAGACTGGCGTGAACTTTAAAACCGGCGAAGCGATCTATGGCGAATCTGGTTTTAGCAAGATGTTCAACGGTTTAAAGGATGACTTTAACTCCGCATTTGAACGATTCAAGAAGGTTATTCATTGGAACGATATCTCGACATTCTTTGAAGGTATTAAGACAGCTGTAATCAATTTTGTAACGCCTGGTGAGAATGGCGAACCTTCGCAGCTTAGACAGAAGTTGACCGAGTATAGCGGTGCTATTCGCTATTTCATCAATAAGTTTAAACAATGGGATGGCTGGAATAAGATCGGTACGTTCCTGAACAACAACATTCTTCAGCCGATCATTCAATTCATTACTCCTGGTGAGAATGGCGAGCCTTCGCAGTTGAGAAAGAAATTCAATGAAATCACTGGTGCGATCCGAGGATTTATCAAACGAGCAGAAAAATGGGCGATTTGGGGCAAGCTTGGAACGTTCTTTACCAACAATATTAAGCAGCCGATCATCGATTTCATAACATCTACCAATGGTGAGCCTTCTAAGATGCAGAAGCTCTTTGAAAATATTAAGGAGCATGTGACAATGTTCTTTAATAATGTCAGAGAGTGGGAAGGTTGGGCTCCGCTTGGCGATTTCTTTGAGAAATATCTGATTACGCCTATTCGACGTCTTTGGAACTTCCTGGTTCATGGTGACGCTGATTACGACGAGAAGAAAGCTAAGGCCCATAGCCCGATCGGCATCATTGCATCTGCCGGTGCCAGCGATGTCAGTCTCGGAAAGAAAGCTGCAAACGACAATAAAACAGCATTTGACGAGATTTATGACTCTATGAATGAGGGCATCGGTAAAGTTATGAGCGTCGGCGCTGACCTCACGCAGGACACCGAGAAAACGACTCCTCTTCAGAAGATTATAGGCTGGATCAATAACTTTTCTGATGCAATCAGTGGTTTCAAGGATTCTGTTCAGCAAGCAGTTGAGTGGCTTGTCAACGAGCCATGGGAACAGCATTTTAATACGCTGAACGAAAAACTGAGGCAACTCGGCATAACCTTTGGCATTCTGAATACTGGCACTTTGATTGGCGGTACTGGCAAAGCGGTTGGCGGTATTGGAAAGCTGTTTAGCAATCTTGGCACATTTGTAAAAGAATGGAACGGTTTAAAGATTGATGTTGCTGGAGGTTCAGATATTGGCGAAGGCTTTAAATCGCTTGGAACCAATCTCGGTGAGGGCCTTAAGAGTTTCTTCACTGAAGGCGGTAATTTCTTTAAACGCAAAGATTTTGGTAAGCAGATTGGCCAGATAATCGGAAACTACAAAGAAGGCGCTACGACCTCGACTGAGCGTGTAAAGACATTTGCCGATTTGCTCATAGAGCTTGCTGGTTCAGTGGCTCTTATGGTATATGCTATCAACTCATTGGTCAGTAAGATCAAAGAAATCGAAGATATTGATGACCCTAAAAAGATCGAGACGATTTGGGAACGTTTCAATTATGTTATGCAAGGTGTCATGACCACAATTGGCGTAACTGAACTTGTGGGCTTGGTATCTTCGCTTGGCGGAAGGGCTAAAGTTAATACTGTAGGAACGACCTTGATTGGCCTTGCCGTGGCCATCGAGGGTATGGTTCTTGCTATAAGTCAGTTGGTTGGCACTATCAAGGATAATGATCCCGGTAATGTTGATCGCGCAATTAGTATTCTTGAAGAGCTGGCTTTAGTGATTGGCGCATTTGAGTTGTTCCATAATATCTCGGCAGCAGATTCAGTATTATCAGTAACCCTTGGCGGTGGTAAAGCTTCTGGTCTTGTTGGCTTCGCGGTTGCCATTGAGGGAATGGTCATAGCTTTAAATCAGTTGGTAAGCACCATTAGTAATAATGCTGAAAAGCCAGAGATTATTGATAAAGCCATACTTATACTGACCGAACTCGCAGGATTGATCACAGCATTCGAGCTTCTGAAAGGCATGCAGTTTGGTGAGAAAATAACCTTTGGTGGCGGCAAAGCAAATGGGCTTATAGGTTTTGCTATCGCCATTGAAGCCATGATCCATGCAGTTGGAAGTATCGCTGAAACCGCTGCAAAGGACAATGTAGATATGGCGGTTGTCCAGGGGACGATTGCTGAGATTGCTGCGTTGATTACTGGTTTTGAAGTTTTCAAGAATATTTCGAGCATCAAGATCGGTAGCTTCAAGATGGGTGGCGGCAATAGCGGTCTTATCGGTTTTATTCTTGCTATTGAGGCTATGGTGCATGCTGTGACATCTCTTGCCGGTCAAGATGTCGGTAAAATCAAGCAAGCCCAAGGCATCATTGAAGCGCTTGGTAGTATGCTCACCGACTTTGTCGGTACAAAGAATATTACTTCATTGTTCAGGTCAAAGATTAACGTCGGGTCTTTCTCGTACAATGGTAAGAGCGGATCAGGCTTAATTGGCTTCATCTTAGCCCTTGGTATACTCATTAAGGCCACCGTTGACCTATCGGCATATGGTAATGAGACCCAGGTTGATCACGCAAAACGGGTGATTGAATCGCTTGGTGGCCTTTTGACCGTATTTACAGCTGTCTTTGACGTGACTTCAGGTATAGGCTCTGTTGGCCAGCGTCTTGCTGGAGTCTTGGCGATTGCTGTATTGGCTGGAGCCATCTATTTGATTCTCAATTCCGTGAAAGATATTGCAGCATTGGACGATACTAAGTATGCCCGGATCAATGAAACATTTGGCAATGTCAGTACCATGATCACTGGTATTGCCGCATTTATGATTGGCAGCGATGGATTCTTGGCGATTGCTGGCGCACTTGGCAAAATGGACATTGCGACAGCAGCTAAGGGTGGTCTGAATGCTCTTATCATTATTGCAGAATTCATGGTTGGTCTTGGTGCTTTGACGTGGGTCTTTGGTTTGTTCAATGACGATTTCATTGCTCAGATCGAGCAGGGTAAGAAGGTTGTTAAAGCTATTGCCGGGTTTGTCAGTGCTGTTTGGGAAGGCGTCACCGGCATGACCATCGGTGAAACGCTATTCGGTAAACAAGAAAGCGCTACTGATCAATTCCAGGCATTAGCTGAAAGCATGAAAGATGTAAAGACGGAAGACGTTGATCATGCTATGGCCATATTCGATAAGATCACAGCTTTTGCCGGGACACTCAAGGGCTTTGATCCTACAATCTTCGACAAGTGGTTTTCTGGTGATATCACACTTGGTCAGTTTGCTGATTACATGAAGGAGCTCGCCGGTGGACTTTCAGCACTTAATACGGCGGTCGGCACTGATTTTAATGCCGAGGCTGTTGGCTATGGAATTGATATCATCGGAAAACTAATAACTTTTGCTACTGGTTCGAAAGAAATTGATACCGCTGCCATATATGATGTCGCTTTTGCTTTGCAGCGTCTTGGGGCATCTGATGAGGAGCTAAAAGACTGGAGCTTTGGCGAACGGATGCACGAGGTGAACTGGAAGGATCTGTTCACAGCTTTCGAAAAGATAGGCGCGGCAATCAAGAAGGGTATGGATGAAACGCCGATTGGCGAAGGCACTAATTTCGGTGAAGCCATTATCAACAAGATAGTCGAAGCGATTAATCTTGGTAGTGATCAAATCGGCGCAGCAATCGCAGCTGCTGTCAATTCTGGTATCACCAATATGGTGCTGCTACCTGCTGGAGTCGCGCAGTCAACGGAGCAATCTGTAACGCAGCCGCTTGCAGATGGCTTGGCCCAAGCTGCCGAAACCGCAGCAAGCAAAGCAGAGCAGACACTGAATTCCGCTGGAAGTGCTGGTAATGCGATTGTTAATAAGGGCGTTAATCTTCTCGGTGGTCTAATAAATACTGCTCTCGGAGGCGGCGATACCGATGCCGCTGTAAACGAAGTGGTAAGCGGTATGACTGAGACATTCAATACCGAAGTGAGCGGAATGATCGATGAAGTCACAAAGACGTGGTCGTCAGGCGAAGCAACCGTCGAGGGGCAGGTGACCAAGGATAGTAAGTATATTCCTATGGCGGCTGGCGCTTCTATTATCAACAATACCAAATACGCGACCGACGGCATCGACTATATGACGCGCATGATGCACCAGGCGTATCGTGCCAACAATATGATCGCTTCGCCGTCCAAAGTGTTCTATGACATGACTTCGTTTATCCCGATGGCGGTTGGAAACAGCATTCGCGATAATACGTATCTTGCGACCGATCAGGTTGCAGAGATGAGTACCGCCATGCAGCAAGCTCTGATCACGGCCGGCGCTTGGTTGAATGATGACTTTACGTTCAGCCCTGTTATTTCGCCTGTTGTGGATATGAGCGGGGTTCGCGCTGGTGCTGGTTCTATTAGCAGTATGTTTGCTGCTCGTTATGGCTTCAATGCTCAGGTGCCTTCTTTCACAAGGAATGTCCAGACGCCCAATATCCAGACTCCTTCGCAGAACAGCGCTCAGATTGTCAACGCCATTACGGAGCGGCTCGATTCACTCGATAATGACATGAAGAATCTGAAGATCGTTCTCGATACCGGTGCTCTTGTTGGGCAGACGGTGTCGGCGTATGACCGTGCTCTCGGTGAGCGTGCTTCACGATCTGCAAGAGGTTAAAAATACGGCAACGTGGCTTTACAAGAAGGCTGCGTTGCCGTATAATCTCTTGCATGGAGGTGATCGCTATGGCGGATAAGTATGAACGGTTTCTGATGAAAGAGAAGCTTAAAGAGGCAAGGCACCAGGCAAAAATCGATGAGTTGCGTCGTAAGAAAGAACTGTCCGAGATCAAAGAGCATAATGCACAGTCAGCGAGTCATTTGATCGTTGCTTTGATACCGCTTATCGTGGTACTTGCAGTTATAGCATTCTATGTGTATATTCTTTCAAAATAATTGAAGGATAACTTGTCCGCTTCGGCGGGCTTTTCTTGTTTTTGGAAAGGGGTGGATATATGTCCGAGCTATATCACCATGGTATAAAAGATCAAGTACACGGTGTAAGGAATGGTCCGCCTTATCCGTTAGCTCCTGAGGATCATACAGCTGCGCAAATTCGTAGCAATCCTGAAATCAGGAGGCAGCTTATTGCAGATAGGAAAGCTGAAAAAGCCGAACGCAAAAAAGCAAAGACCGCTGCCAAAGCTGAAATTCGAGTTGCCAAAGTCAAAGCTAAAATTGAAAAGCAAGCCCAGAAAGCATTGAAAAAAGGTAATGATGACAAAATTAAGCAAAAAGCTTCTGAGATGACTGAGGACGAACTTAATGCCCGTATCAAGCGTCTTAATCTTGAAAAACAGTATATTTCTCTTGAAAAGGATCTTAATCCTGAGCAGAAAAAGCGTGAAAGTATGATCAAGGGTATGATCAGTAGTGCAATCAAAAATATCGGTACTCAGGCTTTTACAGCAATTGCCGGTGAAGCTTGGAACAAATTTGTTGAAGACCGTGATCTTCCTCAGCTTAAAGTTAATCCAAAGAAGGGCCAGAAAGACAAATAACTAAAGGAGGTCATCAGCCTTGTATCATTCCGTTACAATCGGAGATAAAAATACTTGGGCGGATTGGAGGCTGATTCCCTCTGCTCCGCCAACAATTAAGCCACCTCCTGTACGTAAAAATCTTGTCGAGCTTCCTGGCGGTAACGGATCCATCGATTTGACGCAGTTCATCGGAAACACTACGCACTACGGTGTTACCGAGGGCTCGTGGAAGTTCGTCATTACGGATCAGGTCTCCAGGACGCGCGAGCAGTGGATGCAGGAGATCATCAATTACCTTCACGGAAAACGCTTCGATAACATTATGCTGGAGGATGATCCTGGTTGGCAGTATTCCGGTTTGCTGGAGGTTGCCGACTCAGAGTATGGCAAGTCCTTCTCCGGTATTACGATCAACTATACGATCGATCCGTTCAAGCGTCGTAAGGTGAATGGCACGGAGGTGAAGTCGCTGTAATGTACAGGGTCATGCTTTACCACTATCGGGATAATTTTGAAACAGATTTCCCGACAGATGCTTCTCGAACCTTATACGATGCCAGCAATCCGAGCGATACCGTAACGCTCCTGACTGGCACCGGTAAAAATTCTATCACGGAGCTTCCGACTTTTGACTTCACCATACTGCCAAATCATCCGCTATATAACGAGATCGTCAAGTTTAAAACATGGGTTACGGTATATCGGAACAGCACGGTCCTATTCCATGGCCGCGTGATCTCTGACGGCCTCGACTTCTATGGTCAGAAGACAGTATCCTGCGAAGGAGCGCTCGGATGCCTGCTGGACAGTGTAATTGATCCGTTGCCGGCCATCACGGAGACACCGAAAGACCATCTGCAGAAGATCATTGCCGCACATAATACTCTGATGCGGGCAACGCCATATCCAGAACCTTACAAGTGCTTCACCGTTGGCAACGTGACTGTCTCCGTCGCTGACACAAGTAAGAAATTTGAGAAAGTCGAGGGATACTCTCAGGCGCGTTCGCTTATTGACGATCACCTGCTGAACGATTACAAGGGTTATCTTGCCGTTCGATATGATGGCGGCACCATGTATCTCGATTGGCTGAAAAACTTTAATCGGGAGAACTCGCAGCCGATCAAAATGGCAGTAAATATGCTTGATCGGACGCTCGAGGAAAGCGCAGATGAGTATTATACTGTCATGGTGCCGGTTGGATCAAAGAACACGACCATAGATGGTAAGTATTTGCAGGATGCGGCGGCCATCAAGAAGTACGGCAGGATCTTCAAAGCGGAGTCCTTCGGCGATTCGAAGAAGAAAGCTGACCTGCTCGCTAAAGCTCAGAAAGAGTTCAACAAGCGAGGCACTAATCTTCCTCTGTCCGTTCATATCAAAGCGGTGGACATGAGCCTTCTTGGCAGCGATGTGGACGAGCTGTTGGCCGGCGATCACCTGACCAATGTGGAAGACCGTACAGGCGCTTTGTTTACTGATTTGACGATCGCTGAGCATAACTACGATATCTTCAATCCGGCGAATGACGAGTTCGTGATGGAGAATCAGGAAGCGATTGACAAGCGGAATACATCGTCTTCGGGCAATGGTACCATCAGTTCAAGGGCTGGACGCGGTTCAAAAGATCTGTTTGATGATACAAAGAATCTGTACCGTCATTACGACAATCTGACGCTGGATGTCAAGGATAAGTATACTCTCACAGCCGATACAATCCATGAAAACTCCAAGTATCACCAGATCATTACCGGCGTGTTCGAGACATTGGCCGATGAAAGCAATGTAAGAACGGAAACTGACAACATTAAGACCGTCAAGTTTAAGAATTTTTATCCCAGCCATACATACGGCAAGGGCGATTACATTCGTCGTGGCGATAAGACCTACGTGTTTGTCGGTCAGTATGAGCCGAGCCAATATGATCCTGAAACGGCATGGACTCAGATTGTATCTTCGGGCTTGGTGCAGGAAACCGATCTTGGTGAATCCGTTGACGTCAAGTCGATTTACGGCACTCACACCCATCAGGATGCAACGGGCACAACAACAGTTGTTCAGGACGTCACCGGTATTCAGATGAATAAGACCAAGCCGGAGATCACCGACTTTAGCGCTGATACCGAGTACAAGGAAGGCGACTACGTCCGGTATAATGATAAGATCTTCCGTTGCCTGTTGGATCATAAGGGCAAGTTTACCGGTGATCACTTCGCCTATGTCGCTGAGAAAAAGGATGAGTCAGACATATTTACATATACGCCTGTTTACAAGACGGACGAACTTGGAAATACTGTCATGAACTTGATCACCGGCGAAGCAGAATACCAACTGGTCGATGGAAATCTCGATGGCGTTCCGATTTCGAATCCTATCAAGTCTATTACTCGCCGCACGCAGACTGAGTTCTATGACGTGATCGGTACGACGGATACGTATCAGAGCGTAACCGATACATTTGATCCGACTAAGAGCTATGCTGTTGGTAAAGCTGTCAAATACAATGGCAAGTTCTATCGATTCATAGCGGCTCATCCTGGAACTTCACAAAATCCTCTTCCTTGGGACTGGGATCATGTCGAGCCCTTAACTGAAACCACCGTAGTCAATGGCGAACAGCTATATACCTTGACGAGTGTAAACGGTTCGACGCTGTTCCACAATGAGAAGGAGATTGACCAGATCGTCGGTGAGATCGAGATTGTCCAGACGAAGGATGCTGATGGCAAGGTTGTCGGTCGAGATCTCGTTATCAAGAATGGTGGGGGTATCCGTTCACGACAAGATAATGTAGAAGTCGGTATATTTGAAAACGGAGCGCTCAACGCCGGTCTCATGGTCAACAGCCTTAACAGTAAGTCTACGGATATTGTCGCGATTGCATTTAGCTCTTCTAAGAAGTATGCGGTTGGCGATTACGTGACTTACAACGGCAAAGTTTACCGCTGCACCACTGCTCATGAGGGCTCCTGGAATGCCAGCCACTTTACCGAGGCTTCTGGCAAGATCGCAAAGCTCAAAGCTGATATTGTTGACTTAGGCGATTACGCGACTGTTGGAACACTGGAAGCTAAGATGGTTAAGGTCAATCATCTATTCGCCGATGAGGGCGATCTTGAAAGTATTTATGCTGACGTAATAACGGCGAATACATTAAACATGGATGATGGCACAATAAATTGTGAAAACCTTTATACTTCTGGCACCGGCGAAATAAGTGGCGCAACAATTACAGCAGAAGGATCACTTTTTCTTGGCGAAACTGACATGGCTGATGCTATTGTCTCCATTGCCGAAGACGCCAATCCACCATCTGGTAAGATCGGCTTCACTTATACGACCGCTGGAGGAACAACAGGTTCCGTAAATTTTAATATTGCCGATACTGCTAAATACAAAGCGGATATCGGCATTAAAAGTATCGGCAGTTGGTATTGGTCCGACGACGATCGTAAGTATCTAAGCCAGGTTAAGCCTAACGCTGGGAGTGACGCGTATGCTGAGTTACCAACGATAACTCTTGATTCCCCTCTCGGTACCCAGTCATATGCCAATGTGTTTGCTTATGGCCCTGAGGATGGCAGTAACAAGTATGCTGTGTCATCTGCTAAAGCGTTGTATTTGAAAACTGTAGCAAGTGCTGGAAAGTGCTATTTGGTGAATGCTAATGCAGATCCTATAGAAGGGCAAAATGGCAATATCCTTGCTGAGGTGGCTATTCCGGCTGGAGGTCAAGGCAAGATTACTGGTCTTACATTACGTTCTGATCTGACGCTTGACCAGGCGGTTACGTATGATACTACCGAAAAAGAATATACAGTTCGTTGTGAGGCGACTGGTAGCAATGTGAGTAACAGTCCTTACCGCAACCAGATATTTGTAAGTGGATCCGCGGCGTATAATCACGGAGCTTCTGAAGTTAAAGTAGTTGATGATGATAGTACAAAGCCGACTACGACGATCGCCAGTAGTAAAACCGCGCAGATTAAGCTGACAAAAAACGAAGCTTATGGTTCTGGCTATAATGCTCGTTATCGCAATCTTACAATTGCAGTTACTTTGAGCAATGGCAAACGTTTTGTACGAACGATAACGCAGGTGTCGACTGGCGCTTCAACAAAGCAAAAGCTTTATGAAGGTTATAAGGACTATTCCGAAAGTGCATCTGGCATTTGGAAACCTCGTTCTACGCCGTTGGCTGCCGGGTTGTATGCTACAAGTAACGCTAAATAATTTAAAAAAGGAGACCACTATGGATCAGGAAATTAATGAGATTCAGCGCGTAATCAACACTCTCAACGCTGTGAAGATCGAAGGGGAACAGAACTGGGACGCTATGCTGGCTTGTATCAAGCATCTCCGAGCAGTTCAGCGTTCGCTGGCTGAGAAAAACAAGCCGGTGGAAGTAGCGGACGTAGAAGTCGTTCCGGAAGCCGAAGAGTAATTCGCAAAAAATACAACTCCCATAATGGAGAGGTAAGACTGCCATCGTTAAATCGCTGGGGTATGCAGACTATACTGTCTGTCGGCAACTGCCTCTCCTCTTTTTATTTTTAGTCAAAATGGGAGGTTGACAATGGGAATTCCAAAGCGGTATACTGAATGTGACAACCGGAGTGTCAAAGCGAATCTTGAAAACCGTAAAAGCGCTGTCCAGAAAGAGGAAGGCGAAATGCTATTTAAAGATTACGCTGACGAATACCTGCATCTGTACAAGGAAAATGGTTCAATTAAGAAAAACACGCTCGTTGGTTACAAAGGTTACTTGAACAATCATATCTTGCCGTTCTTTGGCGATATGCCTATTGCGGACATCACGCCGAATACTTTACAGAAGTACATCAATCTCAAATCGAATAGCTATGCGGCTAAGACAATAAATGAACATCTGTCCTTCCTGCGTCCGATTTTCGATGCAGCTGTAGAAGACCAACTTATTCGCTTCAATCCGTGCAACAGCCATCGCATTAAGCTTGTTGGGCAGAAGTCTAAGAAGGTCGAAGCCTATACTGAAGACGAGTATAAGCAAATTGAAGACCAACTAAGAAACCTAACCGGAGTGTCAAAGCTCTTTTTAGCTCTTTCGCTCTATACCGGAATGCGGCAAGGCGAGATGTTTGCTCTACAGTGGACCGATATCGATCTTGAGCATTCTTGCATTCACATCGACAAAGCGGTTGAGTGGCCAGCTAAGAATAGAGGAGAGATCAAAGAACCGAAGACAGAGAACGGTTACAGGACGATCTATATCATTCCTCAATTACTTTTAATTTTGAGTGAACAGTACCGCACAGAAGGCTACGTGCTTACCTCAAGGAGACAAGTTCAAGGAGAGCCAATGTCTCATCAAGCTGTAAAACGCTTAAATGATCGTGTGAATGCTGCTTTATCTGCAAACGGCTGCGACGTGCGGTTCCTATCTCACAAAGCACGTCACACGGTGGCTACGTTCATGAATAACGCGGGTGTCGATGACGTGTCAATTACTTCGACTATTGGCCATAGCGATGCATCATTTACTCGACGGCAGTACATGAATCATCAGGCGAAACAGGTTCAACGAGGCATGTCTAAGTTCTCAGAATACCTTGCTAAAATCTAAAAGACCACCAAAAACAAAATTAGAGCCTATTTTACGGGCTCTTTCTGCTTCCACAAAAGTAAAAACCCCTGCGGCAACAGAGGTTTAGATAAGGGCTGGCTCCGATTGGACTCGAACCAATGACACTCCGGGTATGAACCGGACAGTGCTTTTACGATCATAAAAATCAGTCAAAATGGCAGAGATTCTATAAAGCGGCTACGTGGTGGACGTTTTATAGAATCCCTGAAGAACCAAGGACGGTCATGGCAGTGTGTCTGCAAGTCACTGGATGTGCGGTTCTGTAATGATGGGGCTAAGGCTTCGTTATAGTCTTTCAGTCCAGTGGCGGTCGACCCGCAAGAAAAGCACCCCCTTTAATGGAAGGAGGTGATTCCTATGAGTGGGTACTACACCAGATACTCTTACGTAGGCTTCATGCCGGATGGCTCTAAGCGGGAGTTTGTCTGCTATGAAGACTATGCTGAAGCGTATCAGGATGCCCGGGACAATGGGTAACCCATCCATAGCAAGGAGAGGATCAGTAGCAGCTGGTTCTCTCTTTTTTAGTTTAGCACAACTTCGCAATCAGTGCAAGGCCTTTCTATTTTTGGGAGACCACCGAGAGGGTTTACATAATTTAAGGAGGGGTGTCTATGATCACCGCTAAAAAACTGGTCGAATGGTTCTACTACATGTACAACAACAATTGGGGCTACATCTTTGGTAAGTCCGGGCAGCTCTGGACGCAGAAGATGCAGGACCGGGCTACCAACGAGATGGCGGTCAAGTACGGCAAACGCTGGATCGGACACTACGTAACCGACTGTTCAGGTGCTTTCGTCTTTGCTTTCAAGAAGGAAGGAGAGTCGATTTACCATGGATCGGACACGATTTACAAGCGGTATTGCTCCTCCAAAGGCAAGCTGAAGAACGGTTTCCGTGAAGATGGCGAACCCATCAAGCCTGGTACTGCGGTATTCCTCTATGATAAAGATAAGAAGACCATGCACCATATCGGCCTATATGTCGGCGCTAACACCTGCATTGAGGCGAAGGGCACGATCTATGGCGTAGTTACCTCCACGCTCGGCCACTGGGATTACTGGGGCGAACTGAAGGATATTGACTATACCGATGCGATGGACATTGTTCCAGGCGAGATCGTCGTGCCGAAACGTCTGCTCAGGCGTGGTTGCAAAGGCCCGGATGTGAAAGAGCTTCAGCATGCGCTTAATCTCTGGAACGGAGTCAACGCTTTGGATGAGGATGGCGCGTTTGGCAAGCTGACCGAGGCCGCTGTGAAGATCTTCCAGAGCGAAAAAGGTTTAAAAGCCGACGGTCTGGTTGGCCCTCAGACGTGGAAGGAGCTTGAGGCGTACATCAACGATAAGTCTGACGAAAAGCCCGATGAACTGGCTACAAAATTGATCAAAATGGCAATAGCTTATAAAGGACCTGTTGAGATAGACACACATGAGATCGCGGATAAGATTCTGCTCGGCCTTGAAGATCTTGGCCTGACGGATGTTCATATTGAAATGGAGGTGGAGTAATTGCCTGAGTGGATCACTAAGTATTGGCTGCAGTGGATCTTTGGAATCATCACGTCGATCCTCGCAGCAGGGTATGCAAAATTGTCCAAGAAGTTTAAGGACACTAAGGATGAACAGAAGAGAAAGGCCGAGCAGGATGCTAAGGAGATGCAAGCCTTGAAAGATGGTATGCGCTCCATCCTACGCCGGCAGATCATACGCGACTGCGAAGAGGCAGTAAAGGAGAAATACTGCCCGGTCGATACGAAGACAACGATTAACGACATGTATGAATCATTCCAAGCACTGGGAGACGAGGTTGCGATTGGCCAGTTAGTCAAAGTGGTTCAGAGTCTCCCGACGATTTGAGGGTCCCTTTATGTGGATAAAAGCTAATCCGAATCCAAAGCACAAGCAGGTTCCAGACTGTGTGGTACGAGCCATATGCCTCGCTTATGACATGACCTGGCGTGATGTTTACAACGATCTGTGTTCTGTTGGTTATTTGGATTGCAATATGCCGTCAGCAGATGATGTATGGGGCCACTATTTAAGAATGCGTGGTGCCAGGCCATTCATGCTTCCGAAAGCTTGTCCGCAATGTACAACAATAAGAGAATTCGCAGATCGTTATTCTGAAGGACGATACATCATCGGAACTGGCAGTCATGCGGTTGCTGTGATCGACGGTAATTACTATGACAGCTGGGATTCCGGGGATGAAATACCAAGTTTCTTTTGGAAGGTCGGAAATCTGATATGAGAGTACAAATATGTCCAAGATGTGGATACCACATGAACGTGGCGTTTGCTTTGTTCGATAAAAACGAGCATAGTGTGCATATTCAGTGTCCGAAATGTTATAACACGGAGAACGATAAGGACAGCATCGTAGAAACGATGTTCCTTTCCGATGATGATTGTTATGTCGATACTCGAGCCGGCATTGAAGGCATCGAAGCGAGGGTGATCATATGAATATCGCTATCTTGATTGTATTTGCGATTTTTATTTACGCTATATTCACTGCATAAATAAAGGAGGAAAAAGCTATGACGCCCAGTTACTATCCGTCGTACAATTATTACAATCCCGTTACGCCGACTATGCCTAATATGCCGCAACAGAGTTTCGGTATGCCGACTGGTCAGAACACTCCGATTCCTCAGCGTCCGATCTTTGTGGATGGTGAAATGTCGGCTAAGGTTTTCCAGCTTCCTGATAATTGGCCAATTGGCGTTCCTCTGTATCTGTGGGATACCAGTGGCGATTGCTTCTATATTAAAGCGATTGGGCAGAATGGTGTTCCGATGCCTGTACGAGCGTTTGAGTTCCATGAAAAAGAGATGACGTCCGGTTATATTTCCAACAGCTCAGGTCCTCAGCTTGATCCGAATCAGTACGTCACAAAAGACATGTTCGAGGCCAAGATGAATGAGCTGAAAGATTTGATGCGGAATAATCAGAATAACCGTAATCAGAGCGGGAACATGCAGAATAGGGGTGGCAACCAGTGAGCACCATGTTTGATATGTTTGGCGGAGGGACTATGGGGCAACCTGTAGCCCCTCGTCCTATGTCAATGCCGATGAATCCGATGCAGAAGATGCAGATGGTAATGAGCGCCATGCAGAATCCAGGCTCATTTTTAAAGCAGAAATTCCCGGATATTCCGGATCAGTATCTGAATAACCCGAATCTGATCATGCAATACCTGCAAAGGACTCGTGGTATTACTCAGCAGGATATTCAGAACGTCCAAGCTCAGATGCCTCCGATGAGATGATTACAGATAGGAGTTTAAAAATGTCAAAAAAGTATATGCCAAACCATACGATGACCGACCGTATGGGCTTGCTTATCAAAAATGCCGTAGACAACTTATCAAGAGCTGTCCGTGGCCATAGTGACACACCGTATCGTGTTTCCTCATTGAATAACACCGTCCTGGCCGCTGATAACATCATTGAGGCGGTCGGAGCTCCGGTGTATGTGGAAGACGTGACACAGTACAGCGCGTATGGCATCACAGAGACCGGCTGGTATGTCTTTGCCAGGATCACCACGATTGACGGCAAGAACGTTCCGGCGGGCACGGTCATTTCCGGGGCGGATGGCTCAATCGTAGACACCGAGAACGACTATGTGGATGTCGCTGTCCGCTTTGATGTTGCGGCGGAATCCAAGATCGTCAATATCGACTGGGGCGTTGACGAAGAGAATTTCGTATTCCGCGCGTCCGACCTGGCGGTAAGGAACCTCGATTATCGCACGACCTTCTACGTGTATGATATTACACCGTACGCAACCTGGGAATACGCGCTGACCACGGACACCACCTTCGCCGCGGACAAAGCGTATTACACCAAAAATGGTGACCTGTATGAGAAAGCGGAAGTCACCGTTGGCAACGAGGTACCCGCGGATACATACTATAACCACAGCAAGGTAACGTTCGAGGGTATGGCTCGCAATGTGACATATATGTTCCCTGAAACAGTGGATTGCCCGCAGATCTACGTGCTGCCTGAGATCGAGGACGAGACCCACGGCTGCTGGTTTGAGATCCGTCTGCGCCATTCCGGTTCCTTCAGTTCAACTTTGCAGGTGCCTGAGGGGGTCAAGGTCGCAACCGAGCATACGCAGGCTGAAACGAAGGGTGTCAATATGGTCGATCTGCATTACACGTCGATCGATGGCGTAAAAATCTGGCGATTCCTCAATACCCACAGCACCATTCCGGCTTAAGGAGACGATGAAAGATGGCAGAATCAAAATGGCAGTATGACAAGCTTAAAGAAGATGGCAAGATCGAAACCATCTCAGGCGATTGGAAATGCGACTATGATGGGAAGATCACCGGTCACATCGTCATTAACGTCAAGGCCTGGTTTGATGAGAATCCTGAAGAAAGGAAACGTCTCGGTTGGATCAAGCATATTCTTCACGACAATAAGGATATTGAGTACAACAAGCAGACTCAGTTCCTGACCAAAATGGTCAAGCAGATCGACGAATACACGATCGAGGATGAGTATTTTGTGTTGGACAAGTCTGAGGATCAGCTTGCGTTCGAAGAAATGCTGGCTGTTGCTCAAAGCGGCGAATACGGTATCAGCTTTATTGGCGGCGACTTCTAATCAGGAGGGATGATTATGACGACTATCAGAGATCTCAATACCATGAATCAGATCCAGAACCAGAAGGAAAAAGATATTGCTGTGCGTGACCTGATGCCTCTTGATCCTGAAGGCAAAAAGCTCGCGGAAGGCAAACGGTTTACGTTCGATATTATCGCCATTCCGTCGGACCCGCTGCGATAAGGAGGTAACGCAATGTATGATGTAACGCCCGCCACTTCTCCGAGACAGACGGACTGTGGCGCAACATGTCTAAAGATGATCCTCGACTATTACGGTCAGGATATTCCGCTCGATCAGTTGATCAAGGAGTGTAATACGCGCTTGATCGGCTGCTCCGCCAAGGACATTATCCGTGTCGGCAAACTGCATAATCTCGATATGATCGCGTATCAGATGGATGCGGAAGAGCTTATGCGGCAGGATCGTCCAGCCATTGTGTGGTGGATGTATAACCACTTTGTCGTGTTCTGCGGCCTGGATGAGGATGGCAAAGTGGTCATCTGCAATCCGGATCGTGGCAGGTATCGCGTAAGCAAGGGCATCTTCCGGAGCTTCTATACGAAGGTTTCGATCTTTAATGGCGAACCGCACGACCTGCCGATTAAATGATTAAAAGCTCCCTGAAATGATATATGGGAGCTTTTAATAATCCTGAATAGAAAGAGGGTGATTCCATTGGGCTATTAGGCGCGTTTCATGGATTCCACACTCTGGACAAAATCTATTTAAAAGGAGAACAGCTATTATGACTACGGGAGAAAATGCTATGGGCTACAATATGAACGTGGTTCCTCAGGGCTATGGTTACGGTGGCAATGGCAATGATATGTTCGGTGGCAACTGGATGTGGTTCCTGCTGATTTGGTTTGCTATGTTTGGCTGGGGTAATAATGGCTTTGGCGGCGGATTCTGCGGTAATGCCGGCAATGAGGTACAGCGTGGTTTCGATCAGCAGAGTGTTATGAATGGCATCAATGGCGTTCAGGGTGCTGTCAACGGCATTGTTCCAGCTATCCAGAACGGTTTCGCTCAGGCGGAGATTGCTGCGAATGCCCGTCAGATGACAGACATGAACCAGAATTTCGCCCTGCAGTCTGCGCTCCAGAACTGTTGCTGTGAGAACCGTGCCGCCACCGCCGATCTGAAGTATACCATGGCGACTGAAGCGGCCAATACTCGTGCCAATTGCGATACGAACAATCAGAAGATCATGGACAAGCTGTGCCAGCTCGAGCTGGATGGCATCAAGCAGAACTATGAGAATCGCATCGCCGGTATGCAGAACACCATCGATCAGCTGCGCGCTCAGAACACTCGGGCTCAGAATGCTGCTGCGTTCAATGCGCTCGGTGATCGTTTCCAGGCCAGCCAGGATAATCAGACGGCCGCTCTTGAGCAGTATCTGGCTCCCACTCCGCGTCCCGCCTATATGGTACAGAATCCTAACTGCTGCCCGAATAACTTCGGCTATGGCGGCTGAGGTGGCTACGCTGCGGCTTAATTCTGTAAATCATATTAGGGCTGCCATGTAATAGTGGTGGCCCTTATTTCGTTTTATGATATTGATTTGGAGGATACTTCAAAATGGCAGAATTTGTTTATAACGAGATACAGCTTGTTCAGCCCGGTGCGAGCGCTTTGATCAACACTGCAATCGGCTGCAACAGAGGCTACGTGCTGCACCGTTCTGGAAGCGGTATCCTGACTCTTCGCGGTCTTGTAAATAATCCGTGTGCTCATTTTGCCAGATACCGCGTGGCTTATGATGGCAACATCGCAGTTCCAGAAGGGTCTACGGCTGGCGAAATTCAGTTGGCGATTGCAATCGATGGCGAAGTGGTTCCGACTTCCATTGCTGCCGCAACACCTGCTGCGGTGGACCAGTATTGGAACGTAGCCGGCTTTGCAATCATTGATGTGCCTGTCGGATGCTGCTATACGGTCGCAGTTGAGAATGCTTCGGTCAGTGCTGATCCGGCTACTACTCCTGCACTGCCGCTGAATCTGCGTAATCTGAATATTGAAGTCACAAGAATCGCTTGATCGGAGGCTGCAAATATGAAAGAATTTAGAAATCTGAAAAGGATCGCCCAGGAAGAGCTTGAAGAACTGGATAAGAAATACGCCGATAAGCACGAATTCACAGCGGCTGACGCTGAGATGTACAAGTGTCTGACGATGGCGCTCGAAAAGCAGTTGCGGATCGAGCAGATCGAATCGGAAATGCACGGCGAAGAATGGCCCGATAATGAAAACATGATGTCTGGCCGCCGTAATATGAGCTACGGTCCGCAGCATTATATGGGCCGTGATTATGGTCCTGGTCCTAACTATTGGCCTCGCTGGTAATTGTTCAAAATAGCAGTAAAAGGAGATAACTTATGAGCCGGTTTGAGCAATGGGAGAAAGTGAACTTGCAAGCCGGTGTGCAGCGATTTGCTGTATATGGCGGCTTTTTCATGAAGGATGCGCTTGGCAATCGGCTGGGTGTCATTGTAACGAATGGGAACGCCCCCGTTGCTCTGACCGGCCAAATCAAAGGCATTGCCAAGCTGCCTCCGCATACCGACGATGACGTAGAGATCTTTGAAATCACGGGGGCAATCGATCCGAATGATCCGAGTCGTGCTTATGTCGATCTGCCGGCCGAGTGCTACTATTACTCCGGCCAGATGACCGTGTCTATCCGCAACATCGTGGGCGAGAATAAAACGGTCTTAGCCTCTTTTGCCGGATGGGTAGACGCGGCGACGGACGGCCTTGCTGGGACTCCTACGCCCGGTGGAGGGGGCAGCACTCCTACATATATTATTGATGACGTTCCAACAAACGGCAGCCAGAATCTTGTCAAATCAGGCGGCGTGTACTCAGCGATCCAGACAGTCAGTGGCCAGGTTTCTACGCTAAGCACCAATCTGGATACGGTTGAGGGACGAGTCGACACGGTTGAGACAACGCTGGCTACAAAGGCTGATGCGAGTGAACTGTCTAAGTATGTTCCATTAACAAGATATGGCAGTTCGTCACAACATGGCATATTGCGAATCGGGAATGGCTTTTTAGAAGGTAATGGCATAATCGTTATTGGCAAAGCTTCGTCTTCATACATTAAAGCTGGCACCAATAAATATAATCCAATCGTTTCCTACAACCAGCACGAATCAGTCTTTTACGGTCTTGCCAAGGCTGCTGGGGACACTACTCAGTCGGCTTCGTCTAACGCTGTGGGTACGTATACCGATGACGCGAAGACCGCCATCAAGACCATGCTTGGTATCACGGATGGGCAGGACCTCTACCCCATCACCACGCGACTGACGAATGTAGAAAATCGTGTCACGACATTGGAGAACAACCAGCCTGACATGAGCGACTACGCGTTGGCTGCTGATCTGCAAGCCGCTGAGACACGGATCGGTACTTTAGAGACATCCAGCACCAGTCTCGGCAATCGGTTGACGACCGCTGAAGGCAAGATCAGCACTTTAGAGACTAACACAGCAGGCTACGGTACACGGTTGACGACGGTCGAGACTGATATTTCAGGTCTTAAAACAAGAATGTCCGGCGCAGAAGAAGATATTTCCACCGTATCCGGAAATGTATCTGACTTGTCTTCTTCTGTGACTACAAATACGAATAATATCCGCACTGCAAATACAAACATCGCTTCTCTGCAAACTCGTATGACTGCCGCAGAGAATGCCATTGATGCGATCGACACGTCGAGTACCAGCACCTTTGAGGCCCGGATTTCCGCGCTGGAGGCTCAGATGAGTGACGTCCAGAGCTTTATGATCAACGGCTTCGATAGCGAAGATATTACGGATCAAATCACGCTGACAAAAAGCAGTGGTAACTTTACGTTAGACACGTATCAATGTATACGGAACGGTAAGGTGTATCATTTGCATTTCAAGTACACGACAACTGCAGCTATTAGTGTCGGATCCAACGTTGGTGATTTGTATATAACCGGTGTCAAAGGCCCGAAAGAATTTATTGCCCAGGCAATGTACAATGGCGATAGGATAATGGTTACTGGACTCACAGGATCCGGCCGTATAATCATCAGAAACGGTGTAAACACATTGTCATCCGGCGCTACATGCGACTGCTCACTTATTTGGATTCCTGCGCCTGAAACCGAGAATAGCACAGCATCTACGAATTCAATCACTGATTATGAAGAGGAGGTCACTATGTAATGTTTGAGCAATGGGAATACATAAACCTCTTGGCAGGTGCTGGGAAGTTTCAAGTGAAAGGCGGGCTGTTCGCCAGAGATGTCAATGGTAACCGCCTGGGCTTGCACATGTATCATGGAAACGATAAGGCTGCGTTGTCCGGTACAGTCCAAGGTATTGCTAAATTTTCTCCTAACAGTGACAACATTGAGAAGTTCGAATTCACTGGAGAAATCGGTCAAAATGGCAGCGATGTGTGGGTTGATCTGCCTAAGGAATGCTACTACTACCCTGGTCCGATGACTGTTGCGATCCGTCTTGTCGATGGCGATAGCAGAACAGTATTGGCAACCTTCTCCGGTCATGTGAATGATATTACAGATGGCACTCCGACCGTTCCGCCTCAGTCTCTTCCGGATAATCTCGAAGACTTCATTTCCGAATTAGAAGGAATGAAGACGACCGTAGAGACTGCGGCTGCAAAAGCAACTGCTGTAGTCGACGACATGAATGAGTTAAAGAGTGCTAATAACAACCTTGAATTATTGGCGGGGGAATATGTTGGGGCGCTGAATATATCGAGCAGATATACTTATTTAGATTTGCCCGGAACAATTGCAAGCGGGGACAAAATAGTCTTTCAAGTCGAATCATTCACCGGAACTGCGGCAGATGTAGAAGAAGTCTATATCATGGACGGTTCAACACGAATAAACGGGCTTAATGCGCTGTCCCTAACAAACGAGGAGTTCAGAACCGCAAATGGATCGGCATCTGCTCCACGGCTGATAGTTAGAATGGCAAGCAAACCGTCAACAGTTCTATCTATAAAGATCAAATATTATATTATTGGCGCTGGTTCTTATGCCGAATTAACTGAAATAAAATCTCCGCATACAGTATCGTTTGCCGTGACCGTGGGAAATGTACTTAGCGTTGCAAATAATCCGATTTATGCCGAAACCGGGGACGTTATCGCTGTTAAAATCGAAAATCCATCGCTTATAGCTTCATTGCAAGTGGGGTATCGAAATGCCAGCAATGTAGCAGTTAATAATGTTTTATGCATCAATGCAAACGCATACAATATCGGATATTTTAAGGTCGAAGATACATTCCTCCAAAATTCGCTTATTCTTTATGTTGCGGCTAAAAACATTAAAGCATCAGGGACAATTGCAATCACCTACTGGAACTGCACGAAGAGCAATAGCTTTATTCCAAGAAGGAAATATAGCAGTTTTAGCGTGTTGGGTGATTCGTATTCGGCCTATATTGGGTATGTCGATCCTTCGACAAATCGTTGCTGGTATCCGCCTACAAATTCAAGCGCTCAAGGATATGGCGATGATAACGGTATAACATCACCGTTTAGAATGTGGTGGCATTTATTTGCCAACAACACACAAACAGCCGTGCAATATGTTGCCGCATATAGCGGGTCTACAATCTCTTATGATAGTTATGGAGATGGTAGCGCAGACGGCAAATCCAACTCGTTCATTACACGCATGGACGATATAGGCAAGCCTGATTTGTGTATTATCTTTGGCGGGACAAACGATGATTGGGCTGGTGCGTCAATCGGAGATTATAAGTATAGCGGTTGGGTGGAAAGCGATTTGTCATATTTTGCCCCAGCGTTGGCGTATCTGTTGGATAAACTGCTCAACAAGCACGCAGGAATGGACATTGCATTTATTGAAAACGATATGCTTACTGCTGATTATAAAACGGCAATAGATACGGTTTGCGCGCATTACAATGTACCCGTGATACAGCCTGAAAATGTTGAAAAGGTACATAATCACCCGAACATAAACGGAATGATTACCATTGCAAACGCCGTGGCACAATGGGCAGAATCTATTAAGTTGCCGTATTATACAAATAATTAAATAACACTTTAAATTACTAATTATTAAAAGCTCCCATATATCATTTCAGGGAGCTTTTAATAATCCTGATCCTGGAGAAGGCTCCGATCCGTATGAATGGAAATACCTTTCGGATATCTCGGTGCCTGTTCATTACAGGTTAAATGGCCAGCCGTATCACGTGTGATCGGTTCAGAGCAAAAGGGACCAGCCGAGTGACAACTGAATAGGAGTATTTAGTGTCTGATGAAAATTGCATATTTGTGCGACATTGAGAAAAACGCTGCCTGCACGAAGGAATGGTGCAAGAAGAATGGCGGTCCATGCGGCGCGACCACAGATCCCGCGTGTGCGTTTCGCGACGTCCATGGCCAGCCCATCCTTGCCGACGAAGAAGATATGCGTGAGGCAGCGGTTCGCTATTTCAAGAAAGGACGCGATATACATGACAATTGAAAACTTCTTTACCTGGGAAATGCTGGCGACTTTTGCTGGCTGCGTGGCCGCTACAGTGGTCGTGACCGAGCTGCTCAAGAAATTCATTAAGAAGCTCGATCCCCAAATTATATCCTTCGTGATCGCCCTGATCATCATGGTCGTAGCCCAGCTTGTAGCCAAGACGTTCACCTGGAATGATCTCCTGCTGGACGCGATCAATGCGGTGGTGGTCTCCTTCGCTGCCAACGGTGGCTTCGATGCTTTGAAGAGCCTCTTAGGCCCGAAGCAGTCTGAGGCGGGCACTATCATCCTTGATCAGAACGAGCCCGGCAATAGTTATATTTCCTTCAACCAGACGCCTGATACGCTCAAAGATGGCGAAGAAGTCAAGATGGGTGTGAAGGTTGTGAAATAGTAATTATATTTGGATAGGGGGTAGGGCAGAAATGAGTGAACTGTACCACTACGGTATCCCCGGAATGAAATGGGGCGTACGTAGGTATCAGAATCCTGACGGGAGCTTAACCGCGTTGGGCATGAAAAGACTGAACGCCGAGAAAACCGCAATTGGCGAATACTACAGAAAAGTCAAGCCCGGTGACGACTTAGACGGCTATCATCAGAGTGCGAGAAATAAACTGAACCGAGCTATAAGCCGAGCAAGTAAGGTTCGTAAGACGATTGATAAGGATGCTTATCGAAAGCATGTTCTTGGCGAGGAGAAAGTCAATCAGTATAAGCAAGCGAAACAGAGATTAGATGACGCCGATAAAGAGTTGCAGAATGATCCGAGTCTTATCGAAAAAATGGCAAGGAACATGGCCACACGTGAAGGAAAACGCAATAATTATTCGCGGCAGCAAATTGAAACCAGGGTGAAAGACATACTTGCCAACTATGGAAAATCTCCTGATGATACTGTAAACGTTTATGAAGAGTACATCTCAAGCCCAAAGTATAAGGAAGCCAAGGCTGTTGTGGATAGATATTACGAAGAGATTCGTGAGATGCCTTATCGCTATTTACTGACTGAGTACGATTAAGTCAAGTTGGATGTAAAGGTTGTAAAAGAATATTGGGGGGGGGAGAGGTACTATGAGTAGCGAGGAGCTTTATCATTATGGTATTCCAAATATGAAATGGGGTGTCAGAAGATACCAAAATCGTGATGGTTCACTAACTAAAGAAGGAATCGAAAGGTATAGAACCAATAAAGAAAGTCATGATGAGTATGGCTTTAATAAATACAATCCGTACGTCCATCCGATAAAATACCGTAAAGGTGAAAATGCCAAGAAAACTGTCGAATGGCTCGGTTCCAATGAAAAGTTCATTAAACGGTATCGCAAGCATCTCGGCGTAGATACGAAAAAGTTTGAAAAAAACAAAAAGATTCTTGATACCGGCGCAAACGATCTCAACGATCCGGATGAATGGGAAGCCCAAGCGAAAAAAACAGCTAAGAAACTTGGATATTCCAAAAGGATGATTAAAGATCTTCTTGATCGCGGTGGCGATGAAGAATTTAATAATCTTGTAGTTGTAAATTATTTGAAATCTGATCCCGCGTATAAGAGAGCATACTCAATGGTTAATGATGCCGTTGCTAAATTTAAAGATGTGCCGTATGGAGAGTATTTGTCAAGCATCGATTACGGATATATCAACGGTGATTCAGATAATGATTTTGATTAACTTCGCAATTAAATCAGCCTCTATAATGAAGACTATTTGTCTATCAATTATATTTGGAGGTTGGTTTTATGGCGAAGAAAGTATTTCTGTATGCATTTGACAGGACTGCTCGTGTTTGTAATTATCGTTTTCTCGTGGATGACGACATCTGCATTGGGAAGATTCATGCCATGGCTAAACAAATGTATGCTCTTGCTGGAAAGGAGCAGATCGTTGTTTATGCCATTGACGATTTCCCAGCGCTGAAACAGTGCTACTACGAGGCTACGCATACGAGTGACCCGGCAGTCCATGTCGGATTCTACGATCTGCTTGAACGAAATGGAATCTATATCCACAATTGAAGACCAAGTTTTAAGAAGGGGACTGTTACAAGCCCTCTTCTTTTTCGTGCCGAACTTCTAAAAGAAGTGAGGAGGTGAGAAGGCACATCCGCAAAAATTACAGACACTATAATGGAGATGATACGGAGCATTGGGCAATGCACTCTATTGGAGATGGATCAGGATCGGAACCTGACCGTATGTCTTTGAAAAGGACGGGAGTTATACCCGCAGAAGCGAATCCGAAAGGAGGCTGTTAAACTGCATAATAGTTCAACGTCAGAACGCCGTAAGATCTTAGTATCAATTGCATTACGGAAACGTCGGTTCAAATCCGACAAGTCCTTTTGTTTTTCGTGATGAACTTCAGAATGAAGTGAATAGGTGAGAATGTGTAATGACGTGTCCGCAAAAATTACAGACGCTATAATGAAGACAAAATCGTCTATCAATAAAATGGAGGAATTATATTATGAAGAAGATCATTGTTATTGGAGCTATTGTCGGTTTGGTTGCACTCATTGCACTGCAGTTCATTCCGGTAAAGCGTACTGTGAAGATGACCTCGAATCTGGTTCCTGGCTATGAAAAGATTTTGACGGAAAATGTACTTCATGAAACGATTATTGAAGAGGCGTGGGCTGACTGAGCCCATTCCTTTTTGTTTCGCATTTTCTACAAGTCCCTTAATGAGAGGATATCTCAGAATAACCTAAAAGGAGGAAACAGATATGGCGTTTGGAAGAGGTCGAACGGCGTATGAAGTTGAGATGGACCGGTTGAGGACAAAGCGAATGAACGCGGAACCGGGCACGATCGAGTATGCACAGATCCAGAAGGCGATTGCTGATCTTCAGGAGGAAGCGAAGAACGATAAAATTATCGGTTATAAGCTTTCGAAGGAAGGTCGCGAAAACGTCTTTAAAGGATTAAGTGTGCTTGTACCCGGTGCTTGCCTGAGTTTTCTGAATCATTACCTTGAGAATCACGAGGGCATGCTCAGCGGCAGACGCTCGAAGGATCAGGATTCTATTATGTCACAGGTGTGGAGAAGCCTGTTTAGTGGGTTCGGAGGATTCTTGAAGAAATGAGCTGGAGGGGCTCTGTACGATGTTACAGGGCTCCTTTGCTTTTCTCGCAATTACTACAAGCCCTTTAACGAAGATGTATACGTTGCATCTATCAAATTTCTAAGGAGGAAGAATATGGTAGCAAGCATTTTGGTAATTATTGGAGGCGTACTGCTGATTCGTTGGGGAATCAACTGCGTTCTCGGTGGACTTGGTGGCTTGACTGTAGGACTTGGACTGAAGAAAGGAGGAGACGACGCGGACGATTGACATCTGAAAAGTCGGAAGGGGCTCTGTAAAGTATTTACAGAGCTCCTTTGCTTTGTGAAAAACTGAAAGGAGAGAGTTGCTATGCTCGATTTTAGAGAAGCGCATCCAACAGCAGACTCATTAGACGATACCGGATGCCAACGTCTTGCCGCGGCGATCGTGTTGCAGGCAGCATCGGACATGTACCAGGATCTGGAGTTTAATGCTAAATATCCAGGGCTATCAAAACGTTATAACTGTATATGGCCCGATAATGCTGGATCGATTAAGTCCATTCGAGAATTCATCTTTAGCAAATGGTTCAACTGCCTGACCGATCTGGATCCGAAGAAGTTCTATGACACTATTATATTCTGGTTTAGGAGAAAGAAAGACCTGTCCAGATATATCGCGATCTGGCGTGACAAGTATGAAAAGATCGACCAAGATCCCGAACCAGCCTATTACGAGCCGCAGATGTTGCGTAATGTCCTGAATGACGAAAGATATTACGCAAACTGGCGGTATCTTTACAGCGAACCGCGTTTTGAACGAAAGGAGACCTTATGAACGAGCATTTTGAAGAAGACAAATTCCCGGATTTTCGTGAAGCGATTCCAACGCCAGCGTATCTGGATACGGATGGCTGTATCGCGCTTTTAAAGGCGATTACGATCCAGACTGCGGATGACTACTACAAGGTTTGTGATCATCCTGACGGCGTTGTGGTCGGATCCGGAGAAATGGCCAGGCTGATGAGCAAAGAGAACATCGAGCAATTTATCCACGAAACGATGCCTACGCGCGGAAGCAAACTGATAAGCACGATCAAGAAGCTGAAAGCTCAGAAAAAGAGCCTTCGCGAAGTCGTCAAAGACTCATACGTTGCCGAAGCCAAGATGGCGTCTGAATTGGATGAATTATATTCTGACAAGATGTACGTGCATCGTCATCGTAAGTCGCGTACACCAGTCACGAAAGTAGTATAAGGAGGGATAAATATGAATCCATTTGGTGAAAAAGAAGTAGATTTCTTTAAGTGGTGCCCGCTGTGTAAGTATAAGGATAAGAAGGAAAGCGACGAGCCATGCCGTGATTGCCTTGAAGAGACGTCCAATACCTACTCGACTAAGCCTGTAAGATGGGAGGAAAAAGAGAAATGAAGCTTGAGGAATACGCGAAACAAGAATTGGATATTTTGTGTCCTCCAGATGAAAACGGCCATAAAGACGAAATGCAGGAGGCAATTGAAAAAGATATTCTCGATATTGTTCGTCTATTTGCAAGACAAGGACATTCCGGAATGAGCGCCAGTTATATGTTATCCATTCTTGGCCGTATACTGCATTGGTATCCGATTACGCCATTAACAGGCGAGGAGGATGAATGGCTGGAGCCCACAATGAATGCAATGGATGATATGCAGCAGAATAAGCGATGCCACTCTGTATTCCGGTACAATCACGATAATGCTACCGCAGTTAATATTGAGGGCAGAATATTCTCTAATGATGGCGGTGAAATCTGGTATACAACCAAGGAATCGCGTGTGCCGGTTACTTTTCCATATACCGTTCCGGCTTTTCCGGAAAAAGTCTATATTTCAAAGGAGAATAACTCATGATCAACGAATCTGATATTTACACGATCGATCAGATTTCAGCTTTGATGTATATCCGCCATATCTCGCTGAACCAGATGGCGAAGACTCTTGGAATCTGCAGTTCAAGACTGCACGCGATGTTCAAGTACAAGGATGAAGCGCACAATAAACTGCTGCGAATTGCGTGTACGTGGGCATTGCAGCATATCGAAATAGAACAATGTCCGCCACCAGCGCCGTATGTGATGCCCGACTGGATAAATGTGCCAATTCCGAGTGATCAATTCCGGATGCCGACAACTATTACCTGCGAAACGAAGCCGCTGGAGGTGAAACTATGAGCGATGTTCTGAGGATATTTCTGATCATAGCGTGCATGTACGTCAGTTTCCGTCTTGGGATCGAGTATGCCAAACGGATCACGCTCAACAAGATGATCCACATCATGAACGAAGGACTTACCCAGCTGTCTACGAGCCTCAAAGATATTATGAAAGATGCGCCTTCGCCGAACGAAACCATCAGTGAAACCAAGTAAATCCGCAAAAACAACAAACCTCTTAATGAAGAGTAATAATACTCTATCATTATATTTGGAGGTCTTGTATTATGAGGACTACTGAATTGCTGATGTTGTTGGCGTGGACTATCTACGGACTGGCATGCATTGCGCTGTATGAGTGGCGGATGCGCAGAAAGCTGATGAAACGTATTTCCAACTGTAATCATATATCGTTTAGTAAGGAAAACTGGACAAATGCAATGATGTATAATGAAGCGAGAATCACATGGAATATTTGTGATTTCCTCGATCGTTATATGCCGTTGAATATGAACAGGATTCTATTCGACGTGATATGGATCATTGGAAACGTGATCGGCGGTCTGTGCGACGCAGTATTATGGCCTGTGGGTGTCATTCGGCTGATGTTCGCCGAGCAGTATCTCGACAGGGAACTCACAAAACTTGTTTGCAAGTATGAATGAAGAATATTGACTTGACCGTAAATGGCTGTGAAGTGCTGAAAAGTGCTTACACAGCCATTTACGTTTCAAAACCTCGCAATTAAACCAAGCTGTTTAATGAGGAGGTGAGGTCCATGAAAGAAATGCTCGATTTCGCATGGAAGCTGTTTATATTCATTGTTTTGATAGCTGGCTGGAGGCAACTGCTATCAATCGCGCTGACTATTATCAACACTGCGGTAAAAGGATTAAATACGTGGATATCCGGACTCATTCGGAGTAAGGGCTGACAAAGCCCTTTTCCGTTTGAAATAAAGAAAGGAGATCATATCATGGAGAACAATGTGAACAAGACGGAAGAACAGAAGCAGCAGGAACTGGAGAAGCAGGCAAAGCGTGAAAAGTGGATCTGGCGTATCATCTGCGGACTTGGCATTGTAGGAGCCGGATGCCTGATCTATGCCTATGGTAAAGATACCGGGCATGATGAAGGCTACAAAGAAGGCTTCGAGGATGGCAAGTCTGAGATTGCCAAAGACGAGTACATCAACGAAGGCATGAAGACGACGGCCGAAGAGACTGTCAAGTTCCTTTACGCGCCGAACACGTATGAGTCTTCGATGCGCTACGTGTCTGACAAGATCCTCGTCAACGCCAAGGAAAGCGCAGACGTCGATGAAGATGACCGTAAGGCAATCACTGAGATGCTTGGACCAGGCTGGAAGGCGCATACTGTGATCGTCGGCAAACCTGATGGATGGGATGAGATGCCTCGTTTCGAAGGTGCCAAGGCGATAGACCATCTGGAAGCGTCTGAGGACAATAGCGCTGAAACAACGGAAACGACCGAACAGCCTGAAAACTTGGAGGAGGAACTCTGATGTCAGGAACTTCATTGATCACTGCACCGGCGTCCAGGGGCGTAACCAGCCTCTGGCACGCTGTTGCCCAGCATGCGCCAATTATATTGACCGTGGTTGCGGCTTGCGGAGCGGTTACCAGCGTGGTCATGGCCATCAAGGCAACACCCGAAGCGGAACGGCGTATTGAAGAAAAGAAGAAAGAGATCGCCATTGAACACGATATGGACGTAGCCGACGTGGACCTGACTTTGCAGGAGATGGCGCAGGCTGCTGGCAAATGTTATATTCCAACGATCGCTGTTTTGACTGTATCTGTGGGCTGTATGTTTGGCGCTGCGCATATCAATAATCAGAGGCAGCTTGGTTGGGCAGCATTATATTCAGCTACCAAGAAGGCTTCTGACGCTTATGAGCGGGCTGTGATCGAGCATGTTGGCGAAAAAGAAAACAAGGTGATCCGCGAAAAGGTGATCCATCACGAGCTTGAGGATAATCCCGCAAGCAGAGCGCAGATCATTGATACCGGAAGAGGATCATATTTGTGTTACGATTCGTTCAGCGGACGGTACTTTATGTCTGATATTGAGGATATCCGGCGTAAAGTAAACGATCTCAACCAGGAAATGCTCAGCTGTATGTATATCAAACTGAACGAATTCTACCAGGAAATCGGCCTTCCTTCCGTTGAAGCAGGTAATGAAGTGGGTTGGAACACCGATGAACTGATCGAAGTATCGTTTACAACCATGCTGAGCGATGACGGGCATGGCAAACGGCCCTGTCTTGTGCTGGAATATGACGCCAAGCCGCGGCACAGCTTCAACAAATTATATTGATCAAAAACTCGCAAATTTTACAAAGCTCTTAATGAAGAGATATTAATTCTCTATCATCTAAAATTTTTAAGGAGGACAAGAAAATGTCTGAGAACACGAAGAAGGTTGAAGTTGAAGCGACTGTGGACGGCACCAAGGTTGAGGCGGAAACCCGTGAAGTGAAGAATGGCCGTGTTAAGGAGAACGGACCGAAGAAGGATGGCATGCTGAAGAAGCTGTTTGTCAATCCCGCTAAGAAGGCGTTTGTCTGGATGAAAGATCATCCGTGGCAGACGGTAGGCGGGGTTGTGACGGCTGCAGCTGCTATCGCCGGAGGTAAGGCGCTCTACGACATGGGATATGGACATGGAGCGGCGGATGCTAAGGCCGAGCAGCCCGAAACGCAGGCTTTGCTGGAAGCCCCTGAAGTGGATCCCGAGGCGGAAGAACTGGAATCCCTGGAGACCGAGATGACCGAGGAAACTGAATCTCTGTAAGAGGATTAGGAGGATTGTTTGAAAGATAACAGTCCTCCTTTCTTCTTGGATATTTTGGAGGTACCAATGTTCGAAAAGATTAAAAGTAAACTTGTCCGTACGGCCAAAGCGGAGGTAAGCAAAGAGATCGAGAAATCCGCGAACGAAGGCACCATCCATACCGGAGCAGTGATTGCCGAGCTTGTGATATTCGCGGGGTTCATCTTTGTAGTATCTCATGGCAATCCGAAAGCGGCTGCGCAGACCACGCAAATTATATTCAAGAACTGCAACATCATCATTAAATAAGGAGGACCACAAAATGGCACTGTTTTCTGCGATTAAGAAGGAACTGGACAAGAAGAGCGTTTGGGACAAGGCGAAGATTGCGAATCACATTCTTTGCACGATCGGCGGCGGTATGATCGCTGGCAGCTACCTGAACAATTACTACGAGCATGACGTGGATTTCGGTATGTTCGAGAAGGTGACGGTGTTTACGACGGTCTACGGCCTGAGTATCGCCGGTAGTCAGCTGGCCTCGCAGAAGATCGACGAATTGATCGATGCCTGCCATGAGCTGCGTGATGGCCTGAAGGTGGAAATGGCTGAAGAAACCGAAAAGCCTGAGAAAGCGGAGGATGAACTCTGATGGTTGATATGATTGATGGCGACGACAAACTGGCAATGAGCCTCGGTATTGACCGCGACGCGCTGCCTCCGAACTCTGACGCGTATAAGTCCCGTAAGGCTGAGGAAGCGGATGACGATGATACGCAAATAGATCGCGAGAAGCCGAAGAAGAAAGAAAAGCCGGAGTTCAGCATCACAAAACGCGAAAAGACATTCGGTGAGAAATTGAAGGAGGCTGTGTTCGGGGAAAACGTGAAAAACGTCCCCGAGCACGTTTTCTTTAACATTATCATACCCAATGTGATGCGTATGTTCGGCGACAGCATCACAGGCGCGTTGAACATGACTTTCCGTAACTTCGGGCGTTCTATCAGTCGCGACCGTGACGATGACAGCCCTTATCGGCGTTATGACCGCGATTACGATCGTCGTCGCAGTGAACGCAGGGCTACGAGTGGCGCGGACATTGACTTTGACGATTACATCTTCTCTTCGAGGGAAGGCGTGGAATACGTAATCGACCGGTTGAATGACCTGTTGGATCGTTATCCCGAGATCACCGTAGCCAATGTCTGTGACGAAGTAGGTCGTACTCCGCGCTCTATCGATAACAAGTGGGGCTGGCGCAGTGTACGCGACTTCGAAGCGGCCCGGGTCGATGGTGGATGGGTGCTGAGTGTGCCTCGTCCGCGGTATCTTGACTGAATTATATTCACAGGAGGAATGCCTATGTTGACCATGATCGCGACCTTCGTTGTTGAGCATCCAATTATATCCTCAATCCTACTGAACTTCGGAGCGTCCTATTACCTGAAGCGGAAGGGCGTGGCTGCGCATGAGTGAACGTGTAATTACGCCTGCTCCGCAGCAGTATCCGATGAACCGTGAACAGCGCAGAGAGCACTTCAAAGAAGCGAAGAATGATCCGTTCGCGATATTCTGCCCGCGATGCAAGCATAAAACCAGGCATGTCAGCCTGCCAGTAAACACGGAATACCTTCGCGATCATCCGCGTGATATTGTGGCAAGTATGGACGCGAAGGGAACTACCAAATGTAACGTCGTCTGTGTTGCGTGCGGAAATGTGCTTCGTACGGATGTGAACCTGATCCCGTATGAGTATGTGAAGCAGGTGCCTGTCGTATGATCCTGCGCAAGTTTAAACGTCAAATGGCCCTGGAAGCTTTGAATCATATCTACAACGCTCTCTGCGCTGAGGATATGGACGGAGGTTTCAGGGCCTCCTATATTCTCCACGAGTTGGAAACATTATATTTCGTTCTGGACAAGAAGTCCAAGAAAGGAAAAGCGTATGCGGATCGTCAAAAGCGGTTACGAAATTCTCACTGAGATCAGTCCATTTGGACAATATGAATTAATGGATATTGAGCGGGCAGCAAGGACCTGCTATCGCTCTGAAGATAAGATCCTAGACCAGGCGGAGAGCGCGAAGAAACTTGTCAAGAACCTGATCGCTTCCGGGCACGAGGCCATGCTGGAACACGGCGTTATCAGCGTCCGTTTTACCTGTGACAGGGCCATTGCAAATGAAATCGTGAGGCACCGTATGGCTTCGTTCGCCCAGGAGTCGACGAGGTACTGCAACTACTCAAAGGAGAAATTCGGAAACGAGATCTCCGTGATCGAACCGCCGTTTACGACTTCTACGGCTCGTGATGATTGGGCTTGGGCTATGCGGACGTGCGAAACTTCATATTTCCGTGCGCTTAATGCTGGCGAGAAGCCCGAAATCGCAAGGGCTGCGTTACCTCTAAGCCTGGCTACGCATATCGTCGTCACAGCGAACTATCGCGAATGGCGACATATCTTTAAGCTGCGTACGGCCAAAGACGCTCACCCTCAGATCCGCGAATTGATGATCCCGCTGCTGCTGGATTTGAAAGACCGGATCCCTGTGATATTTGACGATATTGAAGTCGAGGGTGCTGAATACTGGAAAGTTGTTTGAGGTGATAGCATGTACTATGAGCTGACCTACAACGGCGATAAAAGAGAATGGTACTTAGATGCTTACAAGAAATTCCAGAACATAGTAATTCCTGGTTAAAATAACCAAGATCAGAAAGGAGACCACGCCTATGACTACTTTTGGAATCATTGTTATCACGATTCTCGCTATGTTGTTGCTTCTCAGTTATATTTTCGGCTGGTATCTATTGGTGAAGCTTGAGAATCGGGTCCACGACATCGATATGCGTGTTGGCAAGGATGACACTCCCGCCGGCGAATACCGCTGGAAACGCACCGAGCCGCTACTGAAGCGCGTTGAAGATCTGGAAAGAAATAGCTATCGTACATACAACTCCTATTCCCGAGTTAATTCAAACGGACCGACTTTACGCGAGTTTGAAGAACTATCTGATCGTGTGGACAATATCTCTGAAGATGTCGGAGGCATGGATAATCGGATCGATGAGATTGAATCCAGAGTACAGAAATTGGAGGTCAAGAATGTTCACAACGATGCTGAAACGGATTGACCTCGATCAAAAAGACCTTGAACTGATTCTTGAAAAGTTTTTCAACGATCAGAATCCAGAGGCGGTGAAGATTGAAACGAAAGTTTACACATCCGAGGACCACCAAGGCAATGATAAGGCCTATGCCAAGGTTTTGGTGTATCCTGAATCCTCGAAGTGCAATCCGATGAAGGATGTGACCGAAAATGCCTGACGACGAGCGTGATAAATGGCTGTTTGAGCAGTTTAAGAGTTTCTTCGGCGGCTGGAAGGATCACATTGAGTCCTGGAAACATGAAGCGCCGAACACCATCCGTGTCAAAATGAAGGTTGGCGACTGGCCCAATTCTGGTCTGACTTATATCTTTGGTGATAACGGGCACGAGGACTGGCATCTGGCTACGATCACACACCCGGCTAATACGACGGTGTGAGGATATTTGAAAGGAGATCATCATGAATTACATTATTGATCCATCTGTATTCTATTGGATCAACGTTTTCGGAATTCTTCAAACCGTTTGCGCTATCGTTGGCGGTATTCTTTTAAGTGCTGGAATATGTTTTTGTGTTGCCTATTTCTATTATCGTGATGATACGACCAAACGTGTTTATGACGAAAAAAAGAGATATTATGTCGATATTCCAGATAAAGATAAATTAGATAGAATCCATGATTTTCTAACATCGATGAAAATATGCTTTGTACTCGGGGTTATATTGATGGTGTCTTCGATATTTATTCCTGGCAAAGTAACAAGTGTCGAAATGCTGATTGCACATACGGCTACCTTTGACAATGTAAATATGACTGTCGATGGAATTAAGGATTTGGTCGATTACATCGTTACTGCAATCAAGAGCGCAGTGTAAGAATATTTGAAAGGAGAACACTATGACCGAAATGGTATACACGGATCGGACATGCGTGCCCTGGATCAACGGCGACTGGCATATCGTTGAATTCGATGGCACCACCGAACAACTATCCAAAGTCGTGGGCATTGAAAAAGTATTCCGAATTAAAGACATCATAAGCTCTATGCATTTTTGTGGGTACATGAATCGCAATTACAAGATCTATGAACTCAGAAATGCTGAGAATTATTGCTGCAATACACCGGTCGTTCTTGAGGTAGCTCCTGGCAGTTATATTCCAAGGCACAAAAACACGGATCTATTCTTCGTAAAGGCGTGGGATCCGCGCTTCGTACAGAATATGCCTACGCTTCCTGATGGCTGCAAGTATATTAGGGCATTCAAGCTCGATAATAATGATGCTTGTATTATCACAGAATAATATTTGAGACTGACGAACGTCACTAAAATTAATACGTATGAAATGGAGAGGAGCACTATGCATATTAATCCACTAGTTTATTATAAAGCAGATGAAATTATAGATCTTCCGTATAAGTCTGATATTCCTGGAGTGAGTATGCAGCTGATGGATGATGAGATCTTACAGTTTGCTAAAGACATTAACAAGGATTTCGAACGTAATGAACGCAATATTCAATATATTCAACTTAGAGAACCAGCCTTAACTAAGTTCAAAGAGCTGGCTAAGAGATACGTCAAAGAGCATGAAAAAAGAACATTATGATAGCTCCTTGGACTCTGTAAATTAAACAATGATATTTGAAAGGAGACTGCTATGATACTCTATACCGATAGAAAGCCATATCCGCCATACCGTGGAGACAATAATCTTGTAATATGCATAGCAAAAACGCCATCAATAACATCAGTGCACGATTATATTCATGTTTGCCATCCGGATAATGTATACGTTCATACCGAATCCGGATTATATAATCTTAAAAAAGAAATTAGCCTGGTGGGGTACACATATCCAGTATATGGTTGCGATAAATTTGGCGAAATCTATACTGCTACTTTGCCATCTACATTATTCGCGATCATTACCACGTATGATGAATATGTAAACAATAAGAACATCGTGGGGATAGCTCATCGTTTGTCGAAATATTATGCTTATCACGTATACTATGATAAGGACAAAGCAGGATCACGATATATATGCATAAAGAAAAGTAAAAGTCCTATACTTTGGAATGAAGATATTTGGAACCAGCCGGGATTCATCAGCAAGAAATTCAATACAATATCCGCGTGCAATTGCAATGTGAGGTCGGTACCGAATATGAACAGAATTCCTGAAATCAAAGACGTCATCTTCAATCCGCCTGCGACCGTTGTGCTCTGGAGTGATGGCACGAAGACGGTTGTCAAGTGCGGAGACATGGACTTGTACTCGCGTGAGACCGGGCTTGCCATGTGCATCGCCAAGAAGGTCTACGGTAATAAGGGAAGCTACTTTAACGAGTTCAAGAAGTGGATCAAACCGGATTGGACTTATACGGATGACGCAGCATACGCCGAAATGCTGAAAATAATCAATAAGACCCGCAACCAGCATAATGACAAAAATACCGCAAATGATATTGTTAAGAAAATGAACCCGGACTCGATAATTCCTATTTATAGCTTAAGCCCGGATGAAGTCAAGCTCATCAAGAGACTCTGTAAGCTGTACCTTGAAGCTGTGGAAAACTGATTCGCAAAATAAACAGTTCCTTTAATGGAAAGGGCTCTGAGTTGATCAGGGCTCTTTCTTTTTATGTACGAATACTTAATATCCGACACAGAAAGGAGAAACACGTATGCTGAGTTTGGCAATGATCGGTTCAGGACTGACACGCTTTGGAGGGAAGGCTTTGCTGCTTGGCCAGAAGTACGCGCCGCAGATCATGACCTATTCGGGCGTGGCCGGCTTCATTGGCACGGTTGTGTGCGCTTGCAGGGCGACCACCAAAGCGGAAAAGATCCTGGAAAGCAAGGAACAGCAGCTGGCTGAGGCGGAAACAGAGGAAGAGGAGAAGGCGATCAACTCCGAAACGCGTAAAGAATTGATCAAAACCTATGCCCCCGTAGTGACGCTTGGAGTGGCCTCTACGGCGTTGATTCTTGGGGGGCACCATATTATCCAGACGCGCTCTGCGGGCTATGCAGCGGCCTTTAAAGCCTCAGAAAAGGCATTCAGAAGCTATCGTGAGGCTGTGGCGAAAAAGTACGGTGAAGACCCGAACAAATTGACCATTTCGGACACCAGTAACTACAATGAAGAGTCGGAAAAGCAAAAGAAGGCAGTCGCGGTCGCCAAGGATAACAAGCAGCCTTTCAGCGCTTCGCCCGATGTGTATACGGCTTGGTGGGCTCAGGATACGACGAACGAGTGGTCTCCGAGCCCCAAAATGAACTACTACTTCCTTCGCAAGATGCAGGACCAGCTGAATGATCTGCTTCGGAACAGGGGCTACGTATTCCTGAATGATGCGAGAAAGAAGCTCGGTTTGCCTTATATCAAGGAAGGTCAGATCCTGGGTTGGGTGCTGCGTAATGACAACCGTGACGGCGATAATTATATTGATTTCCTGCATCTTGACAACCCGAATGACTCGGTGAATGCTTTGATCCAGCTGCAGAACGTGCCTGTATTGCTGGATTTCAACTGCGATGGAATTATATTTGAAGAGATCCACGGCGTCGTGATGTGATTTAAGTGAAAGGAGATCACCATGAACCGCTTGCTGTATTTCCTCGGAGGGCTCGCTGTTGGCGGGCTCTCTGGCTTTTTGGTAGGCCGGAAACTGAAGAAAAAGAAAAATGAAGAAAATGCTAAAATGCCTGATTCCACAGAGGATTTCGACGATTCCGAAAATGAGAATGAGAACGTAGACTTGACGGATTACGGCGGAGAGGGGGTGACGGAGTTGCTGATGAGGGAGCATTATATTCCGGATAGATCGGATTACGAAGAAGTCGTTGATGAATACGATGAAGAGGACCTGCAGAATGATATTGAGGAGGTCGACGACTACCTTTGTCAGTATGAGCATCCCGAAGATGACCTGCCGCGGATGAAGACTTTTGAGCCGATTACGAATGACGAATACTACACTGAGAGAAACGATTGGGATAAGATCAAGCTATTTATGGACAGCACCGGCAGCAGCCTTTGCGATGCTTTGGGCAATGACTATCTTGAAATGTTTTCTGAGAACGGCTACGGCAGCGGAGAATTGGCTGGTATGAGCGTTCGTGCGGAAGACGGCATATTATATTTCCGCAACGAGTTGATGCAGACAGATTACATGATCATTTTCGAAGAGGATGGTGAGGATGAATGAGCGTCATGGGCGAGTATTACGCCCAGATTTGCAAGCGACTTGGGGTGGACCCCGATACTTCAGGATACAGCGCCCTGTGTTCGCTGATGCTGGTCTCGCCGTTCATTGCCGTGTTGAAAAGCGATGAAAACGAGATCGAAAGGGCGTTGTATGCGCGGCGTGAGTATGCCAGAAAGCTGAGTACAAAGGAGCGCACAGACTTTTACGAAGCCATGGGACCGTGCTCTGTGCTTGAAATTATTGCCAGTCTTGTGGATAAATTGTCGTATAATTTGATCAATAACCCTTTGGCATCCGATGATCCGGGCGCTTTATTTTTCGAATTGATGGATAATCTGGGCTTGACATGGCTGAATGACGATGCCTTTGGACGCGATGCGGAGGCTTGTAACGGCAGTTTTGAGGACGCCATGCAGACGTTTATATACCGGGAATACGATGAAAACGGCAACGACGGGGGCCTCTTTCCGGTCGAAAAAGCGGCTTCGGATATGCGAGAAATGAGCCTTCACAGGCAGATGGAAGAGTACCTGATTGACCGTTTTGGGGCCTTGGATTGATCGAAAAATGACGAAAAAATGGTCGAAAAATCGCCTCAAAAAGTGTGACACTTTTGCGTGCAATTTTGAAGTGCAAAAATCAATTGAGACCAATTTGACACATTTTTGACACAATTTGCTTAAAAAATAGTAAAAAGTGTGACACTTTTGAAGAGTTTGTGACACTTTTGTGCAATTTTGTGACACTTTTGAAATTGCGAAAAACGCTGATTTCACAAGGGTTTTCATATGATTTGTGACAAAAGTGCAATTTTGAATTTACCCTTTTATAAAGAGATGCAAATATTAGAAAAGTTTTAAAACAAAATTGCACAACCGCATTTTTGCACAAAACACGATTTTTGAGTGATTTTTGGACGTCATCAAAATGGAGGGTATGAAGATGGAATTTGAGAACAAATTACGCAACGAATTGGACTATCTGATCGATAGTCTTCGCGGCATTCTCGGTGAAACGAAAAATCTTGATTCCATTACGATCGAACTGAAAGCCGACAGCAAATTCGGAGAAGTAACCACTACGATTACGAAGTCGTATAAGTAGCCCGCAAAAAATACCACGCCCAAAACGAGGAGGTGCGTGCTATGACGTAGTGATATTTGAAGTATGGCTGAAAGGAGGTCACAACATTCCATGGACTTTTTCAGAGTCCGACACAGAAAAATCAAAGGCGTCATTGAAGTGTACCCGGAGTTCATTGTAAAACCGTCGAAAGATCTAATGATTCGTGGCAAGAACTTTTACGCGATCTGGGACGAAGAAGCCGGTTTGTGGAACCAGAATGAATTTCGTGTACAAGAGATCGTAGACACCGAAATAAGAAAAGTTACAGATCAGTTTGCCGATTCTGATGATCCGGCGATTCCGCTGTATTTGGAAAACTTCTCCACAAAGATGTGGACGTCGTTCTGCAATTATATTTCGTCTTCTCCAGATAATTTCCATCAATTGGATTCGCGGTTGACATTTTCCAACACTGAAGTCAAGAAGACGGATTATATTTCAAGGCGTCTCCCCTATGCGCTCGAACCTGGCGATCATTCTGCGTTTGATGAAATGCTAGGCACATTATATTCTGAAACAGAACTGGAGAAGCTGCTCTGGTCCATTGGCTGCATCGTATCTGGCGATAGCGTGAATGTACAGAAGTTTATCGCGCTCTATGGCGATCCTGGAGCCGGTAAAGGTACGTTTATTGATATTATCAACATGCTGTTTGAAGGGTACACCGTGGCCCTGGACGTAGAAGCACTGACCAGTCGTGGCGATTCGTTTGCTACTGACGTGTTCCGGAATAATCCCTTAGTGGGGTTTCAGCAGGATACCGATTTGAGCAGGATCGATAAGAACACGACGTTCAATTCGATTATCTCTCACGAAGTGATCAACATGAAGCAGAAGTATAAGGACAGTTATCCTGCCCGGGCCAACTGCTTTATATTTGTTGGCAGCAACGAGCCTGTCAAGATCACCAACGGCAAGTCTGGATTGCTGCGAAGGCTGATCGATGTATCTCCGAGTGGAAATAAGATTCCGTCCAGGCGATACCACATGCTGAAGAATCGGATCAAGTTCGAGTTAGGCGCGATCGCGGATTACTGCCTGAAGTTCTATCAGGAACGCGGGGCGGACTATTACGCGGATTATCGGCCCATCAACATGCAGTTTAAGACGGACCCGTTCTTTAATTTTGTTGATTATTATCGTCTGGATTTTCAGAAAGAGGACGGTGTCAGTCTGAAGCTGGCTTATACCTGGTACAAGGATTACATCAAAGATGGCGGCGGGATCCAGCTGCAGATGTACAAGTTCAAGGAAGAGCTGAAAAACTATTTCAGGAACTTCGAAGATGTGGCCCGTATTGATGGAAAACAAGTACGAAGCTGGTATTCCGGTTTTCTGGCGGAAAAGTTCACAGGCGCAAAGGCAAAAGTAAAAGAGACCGTTCAGGCGGCTGCGCAGATGGCAGCCGAAGCGCTTGTGCTTTCGTCTACGAAGTCATTGCTTGACAAGCTTCTTGGTGATTGCCCGGCGCAGTATGCCAATGATCAGGACAAGCCGATCTATAAGTGGGCGAATGTGACGACCAAGCTGCGTGATCTCGATACGAGCCGTGTGCATTATATTCGCCTGCCGAAAAATCATATCGTGATCGATTTTGATCTGAAGGACGAAAACGGCCAGAAAAGTAAGGAATTGAATCTGGCAGCCGCCGCGAAGTGGCCGGAGACCTACGCCGAATTCAGTAAAGGCGGCGCAGGCGTTCATCTGCATTATATTTACACAGGCGATGTGGAAGCGCTATCTAATAGCTATGCGGACGGTATCGAGATCAAAGTGTTTTCCGGAAACGCGTCGCTGCGGCGTAGACTGTCTTTCTGCAATGAGACACCAGTGACCGTGATATCCGGAGGCTTACCTCTGAAGGAGGGACGTAAACTGCTGAATGAAGAACGTTTGAAAAGCGAGAAATCGCTGAGGAATCTGATTGAGCGGAATCTGCGTAAGGAAATTCATCCTGGTACCAAGCCGAGTATCGATTTTATCGAGAAGATATTGTCTGACGCGTACGACAGCGGGCTTAAGTATGATGTTTCCGATATGCAGAAGAAGATTCTGGCATTCGCTATGCATTCCACGAATCAGAAGGACTATTGTGTGAAGGCCGTTGGCCGGATGAAGTGGAAAAGCGAGGATCAGGAAAGCGTAGTTGATCAGATCGTTGACACCCATGATATTCAGAACGCGCCAATTATATTCTTTGACTGTGAAGTCTTCAAGAACCTACTGATCGTGTGCTGGAAGTACCAGGGCAAAGAGCATGAAGTCGTTAAGATGATCAATCCGTCGCCGCAGGATGTACTTGATTTGACGAAAGCCGGAAGGCTGATCGGATTCAACTGTCGCAAGTATGATAATCATATTCTGTATGCCAGGATCCTCGGAATGTCCAATATGGATATTTACAAGATCAGCAAGGGGATCATCGACGAAAAGCGGAAATCCTGTTTCTTTGGCGAGGCGTATGATCTGAGCTATACGGATATTCTGGATTTCTGCGCCAAGAAGCAGAGCCTTAAGAAGTGGGAAATTGAATTGGGCATCCATCACCAGGAGCTCGGTATCCCGTGGGATCAGGAAGTGCCGGAAGAGCGTTGGAATGAAGTAGCTGATTACTGCGTGAACGACGTTGTTGCCACTGAGGCCGTGTTTGACGCTAACCAGGCTGACTGGACGGCCCGTCAGATTCTGGCAGATATCGCCGGCATGAATGTAAACAGCACTACGAATAGTCTGACTACACGAATTATATTCGGTTCAGAGAAGGAGCCTCAGGGCAATTTCAACTATCGCAACATGGGTGATGATTCGGATATCTGGACGGATTGGCTGAATCCTCTGGATATTGCTTATCCGGATTTCATGCTGTTCAATCATTACGACAAGCCGGTGTTCCCAGGTTATGTGTTTGAGAAAGGAGTATCCACTTACCGTGGCGAGACAGTTGGTGAAGGCGGATATGTCTATTCGGAGCCCGGCGTGTACCGTAACGTTGCGCTTCTTGACATCGCCTCGATGCACCCGAGTTCTATTGTGGCGGAGGACCTTTTCGGTCCGTACACCGAGCGGTTCAAGGCGCTCCTGGACATCCGTGTCGCGATTAAGCACAAGGAATTTGACAAAGCTCGGCGCATGCTTGATGGGAAGCTCGCACCTTATCTCACAGATGAGAAGCAGGCTAAGCAATTAAGCAAGGCGTTGAAGATTGCCATTAACAGCGTGTATGGTCTGACCAGCGCGAAGTTTGAGAACCCGTTCCATGATCCGCGGAATGTGGATAATATCGTAGCCAAGCGTGGGGCACTGTTCATGATCAACCTGAAGCACGAAGTGCAGGCCAAAGGCTTCACTGTGGCTCATATCAAAACAGACTCCATCAAGATCCCGAACGCTACGCCGGATATTATCGCGTTTGTGAAGGATTACGGTGAAATGTATGGGTATACATTTGAGCACGAGGCGACCTATGGTCGTATGTGCCTGATCGATAAGGCGCAGTATATTGCGGAGTTCGCCACACCGGAATTCTGTAAGGCAACGTATAATTATATTCCGGAAGAGAATGAGAAGAACCCCGAAGACCTGACGCCGAATCCTGGTCGATGGACCGCAACCGGAGATTGCTTCCGTACGCCATACACGTTCAAGAAGTTGTTCACTCATGAAGATATCGTGTTCAGCGATCTGTGCGAAACGAAGACTGTGACGACGTCCTTATATCTGGATATGAACGAGCATCTTCCGCAGCTTAGCGATAAACAGGAGAAACTGCTGGAGGCTATGGACAAGGTTCAGCACAGCGATGATCCGGATGCATTGGCGCAGTATTGTGAGAAGAAGCACATCACGCCGGAAGAATTCGGGCAATTATATTCGGAGCTGTGCGCTTTGGATCAACAGGGCCACTGCTATGTGTTCGTTGGGCGTGCCGGATCTTTCTGCCCGATTCGTGACGGGGCCGGCGGAGGCAGGCTGATGCGTGAAAAGGACGGCAAGTATTATGCCGCCACAGGCACGACCGGATACCGCTGGCTGGAAGCCGAACAGGTCAAGGTCCTCGAAATGGAAAACCAGATCAACCGTGGATATTTTGACGCTCAGGCGCAAACTACGGTTCAGAACATGGAAGACGCTGCCAAGAATACTGGCAGCTCATTTGCAGATTTTATATTTAATACAGAAGACGAAAAGGAGAATCACCATGTCTAATTATGTTAATCGCGTTACCCTTCGTCATGTGCAGCTTGGCCGTGGCCGTTTCCGTAATTTCGCCGGGAAGAAGACCGAGTTCAACAAAGAAGGCAAGCGAACGATCACTCTGTTCCTGGATGATGAGACGGCGGAAGAGCTGAAAGCCGAAGGCTGGAAGATCAAATATTATATTCCGAAGGCGGTTGATGAAGATGAGGAGCCGAAGCCCCTCGCCATTCTGGAAGCGGAGCTGCGCTATGATAACTATCCGCCTACGGTGAAGCTTGATATTGGCGGTAATGAGCAGGAGCTGGATGAGGATGATTTGACCGCGCTGAATCTGGATCAGGCGGATATTATTGACGTAGACGTTCGTCTGTCGCCTTACAGCTGGCAGAATGCCCGCGGTGAAAGCGGTATCAAGGCGTACGTTGATAAGCTGCGTATCCGCATGGAAGACGATTTCTGATGAGTACCGTGATATCGCTTTATCCGCACCAGGAGAAAGCAGTTCACGAAATGCATAACGGCTGCATCCTGTGCGGCGGGGTTGGTACGGGCAAGTCCCGTACCGCCCTTTGCTATTATATTCGCAACGAGCATCCGCGAGACCTGTACATCATCACTACCGCCAGAAAGCGTGACACACATGACTGGGAAGACGAAGTCGACCACCTTTGCGCTAATGCCGCGGAATTATATTTTGATGGTGGAGACAAGCTGCACGTAGACAGCTGGAATAATATCAAAAAGTATGCTGAGATCCGAAACGCGTTCTTTATATTTGATGAGCAGCGTGTGGTCGGCTATGGCGCGTGGGTCAAGGCTTTTCTGAAGATCGCGAAAGCAAATCGGTGGATTCTGTTATCGGCTACCCCAGGCGACACCTGGATGGATTATATTCCGGTGTTCATCGCGAACGGGTATTTCCGCAACAAGCGGGATTTCATTGACAAGCATGTGGTGTACAGCAATTACGCGAAGTTTCCGAAGGTTGAAAAATATTTGAATCAGGGAATTCTCATGCGGTATCGGAAAGAGATTATCGTGAATATGCCATTTGAGAAGCCGACAGAGTCCCATGAGGAATACATGTATGTGCCATATGACAAGACGTTCACGAAGAACATGATGCGTACTCGTGTGAACCCATGGACCGAAGAACCGTTCCAGGATGCGGGTGCACTGTGCTATGCGCTTCGTCGGGCGGTTAATGATGATGCCCGACGCTATGAGTCTGTGATATCTCTGATCGCCACGCATCCGAAAGTTATTATATTCTACAACTTCGATTACGAGCTGGAGGGACTGCGTACGGCGCTTCGCCAGCGCGGAATTATATTCTCTGAATGGAATGGTCATAATCACCAGCCGATCCCTACCGGGCAAAGGTGGGCATATCTTGTGCAGTACACCGCAGGCGCTGAAGGATGGAACTGTATCGAAACGGACACTATTATATTCTTCAGTCAGAACTACAGCTATAAGGTCATGGTCCAGGCCGCCGGCCGTATCGACCGGATGAACACGACTTTCCATGATCTGTATTATTTTCATCTGTTGTCCAGAGCTCCGATCGACACAGCGATTCGACAGGCGCTGAGCAACAAGAAGAACTTCAATGAGAAGACGTTTGCCGGCTGAAGAGTCCGCAAAAAATACAAGCCCTATTATGGAGAGGAGAGGGTTTTGCCCTCTTTCTTTTATTTTTGATCATTTGGAGGCGTTTATGATCCGTGAAGCGGCGTACCAGCATCGGCTGATCAAGAAATTGCGCAACACGTTTCCCGGATGCATGGTGCTGAAGAATGACCCGAATTATATTCAGGGTTTTCCTGATCTGACGGTTTTGTACAGGGACCGCTGGGCGGTGCTGGAGGTGAAGAACTGCAAAGGAGCGCACCACCGGCCCAATCAGGATTATTATATTCAGAAACTGAACAAAATGTCCTACGCCAGTTTTATCTACCCGGAAAATGAAAAGGGGGTCCTTTGTGAACTTCAACAGACATTCGGAACTGATCGGGAAGCACGCGGTACTGAGTGCCAGTAAGTACCATTGGATCAATTATGATCTCGATCGGTTTCGTCAGATCTACAGAAGCATGCAGGCGGCGCAGAAAGGAACCGAGCTGCATGACCTGGCCGGTAAGTTGATCCAGCACAGGATCAAGCTGCCGAATAAGAAGCAGACTTTAAACCTGTATGTCAACGATGCTATCGGCTATCGTATGACGCCCGAACAGCCGCTTATGTATAGCGCTAACTGGTTCGGTACAGCTGACGCCATTTCCTTTCACAATGGGCTTCTGAGGATCCATGACCTGAAGACCGGCGAAACAGAAGCCAAGATGTACCAGCTGGAAATCTATGCGGCATTATATTGCCTTGAGTATGGCGAAAAGCCTAACAAAATCGATATGGAACTTCGGATCTATCAGAACAACGAAGTCCTCGTACATAATCCCGATCCTGAAGAAATTCAGGCAATTATAAATAAAGGCATAGCGTTTGATAAGGAAATTGAACGACTGAAACGGGAGGAAGACTGATGTACGACAATTATATTTCTGATGACGAAGAATTAGTCATCGACAGTGTGCTGGACGAAGAAGACGATGAAGATATTTGTGATATGATCCAGCATGCTGCGATCTATGCGGTTGCCATCGAATCCGGTATGAGTGATGAAGAGGCCAATTATATTGCTCATTACGGACGTCCGCATGAAGGTGGTATTCCACACTCCGGCCGCTATGCCTGGGGCACCGGAGACAGCCCGTACCAAGGGCTTGCCAAGTTCCAGTCCACAGTGAAGCGGCTCAAGAACGCGGGCATGAACGAACAGGAAATCTATAAGCATATGGGCTTTAAGAATTCCACCGAATTCCGTGCCCGCAAAGCCGTCGCCAAGATGGAGTTGCACAAGTATTATGTGAATCGTGTCCGTGTGCTGAAGGATAAGCAGATGTCCAATCGCGCGATCGCCAAGCGTCTGTTCGGCGATGAGAAGAAGGATACCACCGTCCGTAATCTTTTGAACGAAGCGATGGCCAAGCGCACCAGTGAGCTGGAGCAGGCGATGGACGCCATCAAGAAGGAAGTCGCCAGGAACCATTATATTGACGTTGGCAAAGGCACCAACTTATATTTAGGCATTACGCCGCAGCGTCTGGACACAGCCATTGAAGCTTTGAAGCAGCAAGGCTACAAGACCTACAAGATTCGTGTAGATCAGTTGGGCAAGCAGGGCGGAGACAAAACGACTGTTGAAGTCATTACCGATGATAGTCGTCCTTCTAAGACGGTTTACCACGAATTATATCAGCATCTGGACAAGATCAAGCCTTGTATGGCCTATGGCGAGCTTGATCCGCAAGGCAATGTCAAAATCAATATGGTCGAGCCACCAGTATCCATCAGTTCAAAGCGCTGCCAGATCCGTTACGCGGATGATCCGGGTCCCAACGGCACGAAGGGCATCGATCGTGATGGCGTGATCGAGATTCGTCGTGGCTGTCCTGATCTTGATCTTGGTAAAGCGCACTACGCACAGGTCCGAATCGCTGTAGACGGCACTCATTATATTAAGGGCATGGCCATCTACTCTGATGATTTGCCGGATGGCTGTGATATTATGTTCAATACGAACAAGCATCGCGGCACACCCATGCTCGGGCCTAAAGATAATTCGGTATTCAAGCCGATGGAAAAGGACCCGAACAATCCATTTGGCGCGACGATCCGAGCGGACAGCCAGCTGCGCATGGTTCAGCGGCATTATATTGACAAGGACGGTAAGGAAAAGCTCAGTAGTCTGAACATCGTCAATGAAGAAGGCAACTGGCTCGAATGGTCAAGGACCATTTCCGCTCAGATGCTGTCTAAACAGCCGCCTGAAGTGGCAAAGCGCCAGCTGGATCTGACTTATCAGGAAAAGCAGCGTGAATTTGAGGATCTGAAAGCAATTACCAATCCTGCGCTTCGTAAGATGCGTCTGGAAGAGTTTGCTGAGGGCCTCGACGCAGCTGCTGTGCACCTGAAGGCTCATGGCTTCAAAGGGCAGATGAGCCAAGTTATATTGCCTATTCCTTCGCTTAAAGACAACGAGATCTATGACCCGAACCTGCCAAACGGCACAGAAGTCGTACTCGTCAGATATCCTCATGCTGCGATCCAGGAGATCCCGCATCTGATTGTCAATAACAATAATAAAGAGGGCCGCAGGGTCCTTGGCCGGCCGATCGATGGCGTCGGTATCAACCCGACTGTCGCCGCTAATCTGTCCGGAGCCGACTTTGACGGCGATACGGCGCTTGTTATTCCGTACAAAGGCACTGATATTCAGTATCGAAAGTATTTCGACGAATTGAAGAACTTTGATGGCAAAGAGCAGTACCGCGGCTGGCCCGGCATGAAGAAGATGACCAAGAAGCAGCGTGGCCTTGAGATGGGCAAGGTGACCAACCTGATCACTGACATGGGTAACAGCGGCCTGGACGTCCCGCCTCAGCATCTGATCTGGGCCATCAAGCACTCTATGGTCGTTGTCGATGCGTACAAGCATGGCCTGGATTACAAGCAGAGTGAAATCGATAACCACATCGACGAACTCAAGCGGATCTACCAGGCCCATGACGATGGCACTTATGGTGGTGCGAGTTCTCTGTTCAGCCGAGCCGAGTCCGATATGTACATTCCTCATCGAAAGTACAAGGGCTACGACAAGGAGACTGGCAAGAAGATCTATGAGGACTCTGGCCAGATCAATGATCCCATCAAATTTCATACCGTGACCCGTACAGATCCTGTGACCGGCGAGAAGATCAAGGTCAAGGAAATGGTAAAGGATGCGGAAGGCAAGCCCGTTCGTGTTGAAAAGGAACGCGTAACGAAGATCGCCAAGCTGGCATATTACGATGACGCTTTCCAGTTGGTCAGCAAGGGCGGCGGCAGCCTGATGGAGCAGATCTATGCGAGATACTCCAACAACATGAAGGCATTCGCCAATGATGTGCGTAAAGAGGCTGCTCGTACGCCAAACATTGTGCAGGATAAGAACGCAGCCAGGGTGTATGCCAAAGAAGTGGAATCCATCATGCGTAAATTGAAAGCCGCAATGATGAACAAACCACTTGAACGGCAAGCGCAGATCCTGGCAAATGCGGAGATCAAGCTGAGAAAGATCGATAACAACGACATGACGCCCGAAGAGTTGAAGAAGCTCAAAGGACGTCTTTTAAATGAGAAGCGTATTGAGGTCGGAGCGACCAAGCAACGGATCATTTTGACTGAAGATGAAGAAAAGGCGTTGAATAGCGGTGCTTTGTCCAATACTGTGGCCACCGAAGTGTTCAAGAACATGAATACAGAGTATCGCAATCAGCTGTTCATGCCGAAACGTGAAAGCAAAATGACGCCTGCGCAGGTCGCCAAAGCTGAGCGTATGCTGTCCAAGCCGAATGTTACACAAGGTGATGTGGCGAAAGAGCTTGGCGTTTCTATTGATACGCTTCTTGAAAGCATCACGCCAGATAAAAACTGACAGAAAGGAGGAAATCCATGAGCGAATACCTGCTCACAACGACAGACAATCCCTATAATCCGTTTGACAACTTTGATCGTTGGTATAATCAGGATCTTCTCCTTGCCAGACAGCAGGGAAGGCCTGATGTGTGCTCCTATTTGGACCGAATTGCGCGTGTGAATTCACAGCTGCCTGATGGAATGTACGAGAAAGCTGTCGATAGTGCCATTGATGAGATCGTTGAGTTCAATGTCACCGGCAAATACCGTAAGATCAGCGAAGAAGAGGCTAAAAGAACGCTGATTTAGCTCAAAAATCAATAAAAAGCGAGGTCGGGAGCCCGGCAAAGACCCCTCCCCCCTCGCTCATTTCTGCCCCTCCCCTTTTCAT
>Ga0247611_10000812_pt1 | contig 60339 bp, 52 predicted proteins | sample 177DNAGHGhighgp2_FD_192422 | JGI IMG/M metagenome (GOLD analysis project Ga0247611, IMG submission 192422) | Sheep rumen microbial communities from Palmerston North, Manawatu-Wanganui, New Zealand - 1770 DNA GHGhigh gp2 | ecosystem: Host-associated > Mammals > Digestive system > Stomach > Rumen... | reverse complement strand
TAGAAAATGAAGGTTTCCTTTGTTTTTCTCGTCAGAATTGCTTCATATATTAGTTAATACTAAATTCTTATAGTTGTAGTTTAGTATTTTTGGTTTTAATTGCAATAGAGTATAGGAGAATAGGGGGAGATATTAAAAAAAGGGAAAATATTATTTCCCTTTTTATATTGCATTTTGATTTTATAGGCTTTTTTTATTTGAAAATAGCTAGTAAAACATTAGAAGTTAATTGTTATATAAGTTACTATGGCTATAAAAATTTCATAGTTAACAAATTTTTATAAGTATGTTTATAAGTATGTTGGAAAAAATTAAAAAATTTTTTATATTGTGCGTTTTAATTATATTAACTTGATGTACTCAAAATTATGATGGTTGATAAAAGGTTAAAGATAGTGTTATAGTAATGAATGGAGTGTTAAATTACAAGAGTAGAGATTAAAAAAATTCAGAAATTATTCTTCTGAATTGTTTTTTTTGATAACTCTTTTAATGTCTCATAGACGATATCATTTTCTCATAAGTTTTTGGATGATATCGAATCAATCAACACCTCTTTTTTTATATTGAGCAATTTCTCTTTCTATTCCTTTCTCTGTTCAGCTTTCTATTTCTTCTTGTAAATCATGTGTAAGCTGTGATATGATTGATTTATCTATTCATCTTTGTTCAAGTTTTTGAGTAATAACAAGTAGAGGTCTTCATTTCTTTATTACTTCTGAATTGATATAACTTTCAGCAAATAATTCATCGTTAACAAAGTTATCTGCTTTTAGTTTCTCCATTGTCCTGTTAACTGTTTCAGTATCATATCATTGTTGATACATTTTTATTCTCAATTCTTTTTCAGTTTTTGGATATTTTCAGATTACTCATATTGCGTATTCATAACAAGATTTCGCCATTTATTACACTATTTAACTAAAGTAATTATTATTGTATCATCTCAAGATTTAAATTCAGCTTTAAATCATCATTCTGAAATATCCTCTTCTATTTTAAGAAGTAGAGCTTCTCATTTTAAGAATTCTCAGAACTCAGCAATAATTCATTTTAGAGAATCACTTGTTGTTGAATAATACATATTGACTTTATCTTCTACTGCAAAATCTGCATCTTTTCTCATTTGATTAAGGAATCTTGAGAGTTCTCTTGCAATTCATTCTCTTTCAAGTTCAGGAGTTATTTCAAGATCTAGTTTAGCTATCATGTTCCCATCTACTGCAATATTAGAATCGTCTAATCCTTCATATACTACTTCATAATCTTCTGAATCTAGTATCCATTTTCATCCTTGAGGAGAAAATACTTCTATTTGGCCATTATCTAATTCTTTGATATTTCATTGTTTTCCATTAGCAATAATTTGTCCTGTATCTTTTCAGAATTTAGCTGAAAGTTGTGAACCTAGAGGTTTATATACTTTGACTAAAGGTTTATCACTAGAGAATGAAGAAATTTCTTTTACATTTACCTCTTCTTTGATAATTTCTCAATATTTTTTTAAGAGTTCTTGTTCATTTACCATTTTTGATGTTCTTTTGATTAAAACAAACACTATCATAGTAAAAGCTTATTTGAATTCAAGAATTTATTAGTAATTTCTCTTTGTTTTTTTGTTAATATTTGTATATTGAAGAAAATTTATTCTTCATATAAATAATGGTAGATACAAATAAAAATCCAATAAATTTTATGAAAGAGGTGGCTAAGTATTTTATGGATTTTTTGGAGTCTGATTTTCATAAAAAAAATGCTCCTAAAAGGGCAGTAATCTATAGAAATCAAAAAAACTATCTCGTATGAACTAATTTAAAAAAATATGATAAATTCTTTAATCTTGTATTAGAGACAGTACATGCTAATTTTGAAAAAGAAGCATTAATTGTTAAAAAGGGGGAGTATTATACAAAAATTCCTCAAGATTTCTTGGATTTGATACAGCTTAAAGTAGATCAAATAGATGATAGTAAACTTGATGAAATTATTTGAAAAATTGCTCAAGAAATTTCTTCATGTGCAGAGGAGTATCCAAATGATTTGGAACAATGAATTTTAAATTTGTTGGAAAAACTTTGAGTTATCTTTAATGAAACGCTTATTTCTTCGTTCTTAGAGGATTTGGAGGAACATATTAATCGTGTGAAAATTTGAGATGAGAATATTATTTTTATGATGAGAGAAGAAATTTTAGATATTCTTGTTGATGATGTGGATGATATATGTAAGGATTTATTAAAAAGATTAATTAGTTGAGAGAAATTGAAGTTAGAGTCAGAGTTAAAAACAGGAATAAATGTAGAGCTTTTGAAAAATACTATTTTATGATTCTTTGAGAATTACAGGGTTCTTGATTTGTTTGAGGAGATCTCTGAGATTAACAGAAATAAAATGATTATGGATAAACAGGATTTCTATCTTTATTTCTGTGATATTACTTATAAATCAGCCAAATATCCGATATTTTATATCCCATTTTCTTTAGTTAAAGATTGATGAAAATTTGTTATTAATTTTGATTCTCAAGTATATTACAATAAAAAAGCTATCGAATATGTTGTTCAAGAATATAATTTAGAGACTAAGAATTCTTCTAATTTAAGAACAGAACATGAGAGAATTCTTTATGTTGCTGATTGAAATATTATTGAAAAAATAGCTCAGACTTTAGATGAGATTTCTGATTTTTTTAAACTAAACGAATCTATAAAGTTAGATGAATTTAGTAAACAAGATGCGAAATCTAAGTTTTGTAGTATTTCAAATTCATGTTATATTAGTATTTTTGATAAATCAGATGAAGCTTTGATTAATGATTATGAGGAGATATTAACTAAATTAAATGCATCTGATGATCAATTATGAAATTGATTTAAAAAATTGATTGATGATTTCATCTATAATGAACCTAAGAAAATTACATTTGAGATTAAAGATAAATGGAATGAAAAATCTTTGTGAGAGAAACTTGTCTATCCTTGTCCTATTCCTTTGAATGAAGAGCAGCAACAGATAGTTTCTGCTGTAGCAAATGATGAATGTAAATACATTATAGTTCAGGGGCCTCCAGGTACATGAAAGAGTCATACAATTACTGCTGTTGTTTTTGATGAGATTTTGAAAGATAAATCAGTTTTAGTATTGTCTGATAAAAAGGAGGCATTGGATGTAGTAGAAGAGAAGATTACTGATACTATGAATAAGGTTAGGATTTATGATGATTTTCAAAATCCGATCTTGAGATTATGAAGAACATGAAATACTTTTGCTAGTATTTCTAGTCCAACACATGTTAATAAAATTAGTGATGCTTATTTTGCTACAAAATCTAAGGAAAAGGAGTTGGGAGAGAATATTGAAAGGATTTCTTGAGAATTAAAGAGTAATATAGAAAAAGAAAAGATTTGTTACAATGATATAACCTTGGAGGAGATTAGGAAATTCTTTGCATTAGAAGATGAGGTTATAAAGTATAATTCGTGAATTGATTTAAATGAATTATTAGGAGTAAGTCATTCTTATTCTGATTTAATTGAAGCTAGAAAATTAACACAGTTATTTAATTCCTTATTTTTGCAAAGGAGTTGAGATTCTTATATTTCAAAGATCTTTTCTTTATTAGGAGAAGATATCCATTCGATAGAGAGTTTGACAATTTTAGAGAAAATATTTGATTGATGCTTAAGCTCATATAAGCGTTTTGAGGCAATTATTAAGAGATTTTGAGAGGATAAAATTGCTTATTTTCAGAAGTTCTCAAATATTAATCAGGAGAATTTTTGAAAATTAAATGAGTTATTAAAAAAATATGAGAGTGAGAAGGCGATTGTTTTTGGATTCTTATTTAAGAAGAAGGTATTGAATCAATTATTATGGGATTTAAAAACAGAATTCTGATATATTTCTACATGAAGCCATTCGAAAGATTTTGAGATAGTCAAAACAGTTATAGAAGTTTTGTATCAATGAAAAACAGTAAAAGAGTTTTTTGTTAAAGAATTTGATAGTGTGAATTTCTGTTTTAATATCTTTAATGGTGAATGATTGTTTAAACAGTTAGGAGAATTAACAACTTTAGGAGTTAATGTTCAATCTCTTTCTAATTTTAACAATGATTATCCTAATACTTCTAGATCATTAGATTTTGATGTGAAAAATTTCAGAAGTTTGTGTGATAATGGGTTATTAAAAATTGATGATAAAGAATTTGGTAATATTTTGGAGTATTTAAGATTAGCTATAGAGATTAATAAGAAGTTTTCTGATGTTCCTGTCTTTGATTTTAATTCTGATAAAGAAAAAATCCAAGATCTTTCGACTATGAAGATGACTCAGATTATGGATAAGAGATTTATTGAGTTCTATGAAAACAGTAAGAATACTGTTATGTCGATAAAGAAGATTATTCAGAAGAAAACAAAGTTTCCAAGAGAGGATTTCTATAAGTTAAAACAAGCATTCCCATGTATTCTTGCATGAATTAGAGATTATGCTGAATATATTCCTCTTGAGCAAGAGATGTTTGATTTGGTGGTTATTGATGAAGCATCTCAAGTGAGTATTGCACAAGCATTTCCTGCACTTTTAAGAGCTAAAAAGGTATTGGTTCTTTGAGATAAAAAGCAGTTTAGTAATGTTAAGACTTCATTAGCTAGTATAAAGCAAAATAAAGAATATCTTAATAAATTACATGAAAGTTTTGAGGAGAATATTTCAAGAGAGGAGAAGTTCTTAATGAAAGTTGAGATGTTCAATATTAAGAGTTCTATTTTGGATTTCTGTGAATATATTTGTAATTATGAGGCTATGCTTAAGAAATATTTTAGATGATATAAGGAGATTATTTCTTATTCTAATAAATATTTCTACTGAGATAATCTTCAAATTATGAAAATTAGAGGAGAGGATATTGATAATGTTTTGAGGTTTGAATTTATTGAGCATGATTGAAGGAAGGAAACTAAACCTAATACTAATAGTTTAGAAATAGAGTTTTTGGTTAAAGAGTTACAGAGGTTAAGAGATGAGGGGAAGAAAGATTCTATTTGAATTATTACTCCTCATACTAACCAACAAAAGGCGTTAGTTGAAGCTATTAATAAATTGCCTGATAATGATTATTATTATAATACTTTGAAATTGAAGATAATGACATTTGATAGTTGTCAGTGAGAAGAAAGAGATATTATCTATTATTCTATGGTGGCTTCTGATGTTGATGATCATTTGTGGTGAGTATTTGCTAAGAATTTAGCTGAGATTGATGTAGAGGAGGAGTGAAAATTAAAGGCACAAAGATTGAATGTATGATTTAGTCGTGCAAAAGAGCGTATAGTATTCTTATTGAGTAAACCGATAGAGCATTTTAAATGAGAAATTCATAATGCTATTTCTCATTACTGGCAAGAAAAAGAGGATGAAATAAAAGCAGAAGAGAAGTCTTTGAAGGCAGAAACTGCTATTAAAGAAAATCTTTTGGAGTTAATTAAGAATACTGATTTCTATAAGAATAATTCTGATAGGATTAAGATTCTTCCACAGTTTGATTATTGAAAATATTTAGTACAGCTTGATCCTTTTTATCAGCATCCTGAATATAAAATAGATTTCTTATTCATTTATAAGAATTTAAAAAATAAGGAGAAAAAATTAGTGATTGAATATGATGAATTTAAGTCTCATGGAAAGGAGTTAGATAAATTACAAAAGGAAGGTAAAAATATATATTTTTCTGAAGATGATGTCTATAAAGAGAAAGTGTTAGAGAGTTATGGATATCATTTTATTCGTATTAATAAGTTTATTCTTTGATGAAATCCTGTTCAATCACTTAATAGGCAGTTAAAATCATTATTAGATGAGGAGAGTGAAGATGAGCCTGGCGCTGATGGTGTAATATGAGAAATTATGGATGATATTGAAGGATTATCTAATTGAACTTTAAAAAGATGTCCTCAATGTTGAGAAGTAAGAAGTCTTGCAGAATTTAAAGATTCAAAATTGAAGTCTTGATATTGAAAAATTTGTGTTCACTGTAAGGTTTTTAAAAAAAGAGGTAGAATAAAGAATTCTATTAAACAGACTAAAACTTATGAAGCGTATAAAGATGTAACTTGTCCTATTTGTCACGCAAAAATGACAATCAAAAATTGACGTTATTGAATGTTTTGGTGATGCTCTAGGTATCCTTATTGTAGAGGAACTAGACAGGCATAGGAAATTATAAACAAGAAAGAATCCTTTCAAATAGTCATAATGCATCAAAGTCAGATTGTTCAAACTGGTATTCAGGAAAAATACTTGTGACTTTTTCGTATGCTGGAGTAAGTAAAATTATTTCTTTATTTAGGACAGCTAGGTGGTCTTTTAGTTGTTTTGTTGGTTCGTGATTGATTATTATTCCTAATTTTTTGCTTTTTAGATTTTCTTTAAATTCTTCAGAAAAGAGATAATTCCAGCTATTTATTATATAAAGTGAAATACGAGATTCACTAGTTTGAAGCATTTGTGAAAGTTTTACAAGTTCTTCAATATGTTCTCATGTTCCTACTAGGACGAGCTCTGGTTTGTCTGGAGATAATAATGAAAGACATTGCTTTTTTTCGACAAGTGATTTATCAATAAATTGGATTTCATCTTCATCATTTGCTGATGCATAGATATTCTCGGGTAGTTCTTGGCTAATTAGTGGAAGTACCATATTAACATCTGTTTTTAATGCTTTAAGAAAACTATTTAAGTCTCGAGGGAAACTTATGTGATAAGTTTTTGTTAGCTCAGGATGAATATAATCAATTTCTGGTTCTATTTTTTCTGCTAAAGATGAGATTAGTGACCATGATGAAATGATTTTTATTCCTTGAGGGTTAGTGATGTGAGGAATAATATCGTGGATTCCTAACTGAGAGAGTATTATAAGTGTTCTTCAATTAGTTGGATTGTTTTTGAAGAATTCTCATAGTTCACAGTCTATTTTTTTTACTCCTTTTAAATCTAGAGAAGGATTATCTGTGTATATATTTTCAAATGTTATACCTTCTTCTCATAACATTTCAAAGAAGTGCTCAGAATTAACTAATTTAGAAAGATTTACAGTATACATTGTTTTTTTTGTCTTAATTAAAAGATGCATTTTTCTTATCTAATCGCCATTTTGATTGTCTTGTAAGATATTTTTCGTCAGATTTATCTGATAATAATGCTTTTGTTGCTTCTTCTAGAAAGATTGTGTTTTGACTTCCTTTAATAAGGATAATCCATTTTTCATCTGAATCTGAAAGAAATTTATCAACAAATTTTCATACCTCTTTAGAATTTTTACAGAGATTAAAATCTTTTTCAGTAGATCCTATTTTTAGTAGTTCGTCTTTAAGATAATTTTCCATATAGTTTCCTATAAGAACGATATGATTGGCTGATTGTTGAACATATCATGCTAACAAACGGTGTTCTTTTTCTGTTAAATCTCCAAGTTCTCTCATATCTCATAATACAAGCAATATTTTTCTTTTTTCTTTAAGTGATTTCTGGATTTGGAGTGTTGTATCAATAAGTTTTCTCATACTCAAAGGAGATGCATTGTAGGTAGAATCGACAAGGATACTATCATGTTTTCCCTTGAATATTGAACATCTTCATGGTTGGAGTTGATAGATAAGTGGTTTTTTCAAGAAATCTTTTAGATTAAATTCTTTACCTGTTTGCTTGTAATAGACAATATCTGCAATAGCTACAGCAATTGATAGATATCAATAATTAGGTTTTCATAAAAGATTTGTTTCAACTTTATATTTTTTTCATTTAATAGTTACTTCTCACTTAGATAGGAGAAGATTTTCATTTTTAGTTTCTACTTTGATTTCTTTTTCTTCAAAGAAGATATCTGCAACATTTCATCCAAGTGTGTGATAGGTAAATTCATCAATGCCAAGTGTTCATTCAAGTTGTTGTGCATAACTATCATCTTTATTTAAGAATGCTATTTCTCTTGTATTTTGGACCATTTTAACTTCTTCTTTTGCTATCTCGCTAGGATTTCAGAATTGTTCTGAATGAACAGCATCGATAGCTGTGAATACTCAGATATGTGGTTTATTAATGGATACTAAGAATTCCATTTCCTTTGGTCTATCGATTCAGTATTCTAGTACGATGATATCGTATTCTTTTTTTCAAAAGAATGCTTTTTTTAAAGCATGGCATCATACTTTGAGAAATGAAAGAATTTTTGGCTCTCGTGATTCTATTTGTAGGATAGATAATGACATTCATAATTCTCCATTAAAGTTTTTAGGAGAAGTATAAATCTTTTTTTGCGGAAGTGCTTTAGAAAGGGTTTGATGAATAATCATACGACAAGAAGTTTTACCTACACTTCCATTAACTCCAATAGTATAGATATTATGTTTTTTAAGGTATTTTTTTGCGCATCGTCAAAGATAACGATAGTATTGGAATAATGCTCGTGTTTTCATGTCGTATTATATGAATTAAATTATTTTATAGTTTAGTAATTCTGTTTTTAGTTCTTCTGATATTCTTCTACTTTCTCTTGCTTTTTGGATTGTCTTATTTTGAACGAATTTTGATAATGTTTTTTTCTTTATTAGTGCTAGAGTAGGAGTAGGTTGTTTTGCTAGCGCTGTTGCAAAATATCGTGCTTGCATCATTTCTATGTAATATTCCTCTGTTTTTATTTTAGCAACGATATCTAACATATCCTTTTTAAATTCATTATCAAGATAGTTAGAGAGGAGTAGTCAGATTCAAAATCTTATTGTATAGGTTTTCTCTGATTTAATTCGTTTATAGATATATTTAAGGGTTTCTTTGGGATATTTTTTAAATACTTTTGGATTGAATTGATCACAATTTGCCCAGTTATCAATATATGGGAGCACTTTTTCTGTTTCTTTTATGCAAAGTTCAAAGTCTTTAATTGTTTCTATAAGAAAACAGTGGACAAAATATTCTTCGATATAGTAATGAGGAAGAATTTCTAGAAATTCATAATTAGTTTTATCTTTAGATAATTCTTTTGAGAACTGCTTTAAAATAGGAGTTTTTATTCCTAGGATTCTTTCTTTGTCTATATTAGGTAAGAGTTTTGCGACAAACTCTTTATTTGAAGTATCTTTTAAGTTGAGTAATTGTTTTTTTATTTCATCTTCTATTCGTCTTCTCATTTATTTTCATCATCAATAAAGAGACCAATAACTACTGCTAAAGGAACAGATAGAACGATTCACCAGAATCACATAACTATAGCTCATAAAAGTGCACATATTAAGATTAATAAAGAATTTACTCCTAATTGTTTTCACATTAAAATAGGAGTAATCACATTTTCTTGGATCCATTGGATGACAACAAATAGTGTTCAGATGATAAAGAACCATCGTATTCAGTTATGAATCCATGCGAGGATTGCGATAGGAACTCATGCGATAAGTGGTCCTATATATGGGATAATATCAAGTAATCATGCTATAAGAGATAATGAGAAAATACTTGGAATATATACTCAGCATAGTTTTAAAATAAATAAGACAATCCAGAGCATTAGTGTTAGACATAATGAAAGCATAAGTCTTGCTTTTAACCAAATAGAGAGTTGGCTATAAATACGATTGATTTTGTTATATACTGCAGATTTTTTTGCTCCAGAAAAACATTTAGCAATAAGGAATGTTGAATATTTTTTCTCAATTGAGAAGAAAATTGCTAGAGTGAATACTATTCATAGTTCTCAAAGGATAGTGAATAAGTTTCCAATAAAAGTAAATACTCAAGATGATACTTGTTTTAGATATGTTACTGAAGCGTCGAATAATGAGTTCAAACTTGATGTTAAAGTAGCTTGGAAAGATTCTTGTGTAAAATTGAAATTATCTCGGTTTTCTAGAATATATCATTTAGCGAATTCTGGTAGCCAATTGATTTGACTTATAGCATCTGGCCAAGTACTTGTTGTAACAAATTCTCTTATGCTAAAGATAGATGATGAAATCCATGTTAGAAGCTGAGAAACTTGTGAAATAATAAAAGGTATAATTAATACAATTCATGATACTAGGAAGATGATTAATAGGAAATATCCTATTGCTATTGCTAAACCTCTGCTTTTTACTCTTTTTTCTAGTCATGTGATGATACCTTCCATAGATACAGCAATAATGAATGCTGTTATGATAAGGTAAATCATATCTAGAGTAGAGAAGAATAGGTATCCTAAGAAAACAAAAATTAATCAAAAAAGCCAGAACTTAATAATAGATTTTGTCGTGAATTTAACAGCTTTTTCTTCTATTATTATTTTTTGTGTTATCTCTTTTGGTTGTTGTTCAGGTAGTGTTTCTTTTTCCTTTTTAGAAAATGTTTTTTCTAATAATTCTTTCCCTTTTGTGAGCCACTTCATAGAAAATTAGAGAATGAGGTAAAAGTATGTGTTCGTTCTTTTTCAAGATATTCTTTTAATAGAGAATTATCTTTCTTCTGTAAAATTTCAATAAGAGTTTGTAATTTTGTTTTAGATATTGTGATAAATCATTTATAATGATCTCCTCAGAAGTTTAGAGTAGGAATTAAATTTTCACAAAATTGAACTAGAATTCTTTTTACTTTGTGTCTAACAATAGCTCTTTTTGAAATTAATAGAGGAATATGGAAAGAGAATTGATGGTATTTACGATTGGGATATTGTTTGACATAGAAGATTGTGAAAATTCATTTAGAAAAAACTTGTCTCTTTTTTGTTAGAAACCTTACATCTTTTCAATTTAATCTTTCTTGTCTTTTAAACACCTTAGTATTTTAAGTAAAACTGTTGTAGATAGTATAGAAATGCTTTGGGAAAAATCAAGAGTGCTTTGTATAAAATGTTATATATTCTGTGTTTATGTTTATAAACGGTTAATAAAATGTTAAAAACTAAAAGTGTCAATATTTTAATAAATTAAATAAATTGTTTTAAACAATCAGGCTAGAGAGCTGTCATATCTATGCTGTTTTTATATGTTTTTTGACGAAATGAATTGATGTTTTACCATTGCCATATTATCAAGGAAAAGGTGATAGTATACTTTATACCTTGTGATATTGTTGCTTATTCTTGGATGATTTTTGGTAAAAATGATGTTAGTGTGTTATTCATTTATTGTGTTAATTTATTAGTTATTAATTGTTATTCTTTTTGTTTTAAAATATTATAATAAATCTCTTGCAAAATATAAAATTTTGAATAATATAGCACTTGTTTAAATTTGGTGCTATTTATTTCTTAACAATATATTTATTATGGTAAAACAAACTAAGAAAGAGCGTTTGGCTGAGATAGAAAAACAACTTGCTTGATTGAAAGAGGAATATCAGGTGAAAAAGTCTGAATGGGAAGAACATAAGAAACAATGAGAGAAGATTCAGAAACTTAAATGAGAGATAAAGGATTTAGATCATCAAGCTCAGATTGCTGAAAAACAGACTGATTATAACAAAGTTGCTGAGATTCGTTATGATTTGCTTCCTAAAAAACAGAAAGAATTGGAAGATTTAGAGAAACAAGAAGAGAATTCTTCTTATCACAAAGATACTGTTGATACTGAGGATATAGCAGCAGTTATTGCTAAACGAACTTGAATTCCTGTTTCTAAATTGGTAACTAGTGAAGTTGAAAAATTGGCTGATTTAGAAAATTATCTTAAGAAGAGAGTAGTATGACAAGATCAAGCATTGCATTTAGTTTCTAATGCTATACGTCGTGCAAGAGCTTGATTGAAAGATCCTAATAGACCTATCGGTTCTTTTCTTTTCTTATGACCTACATGAGTTTGAAAAACAGAGTTAACTAAAGCTTTAGCGGCAGCATTATTTGATGATGAAAAGGCTTTGATAAGAATAGATATGTCTGAATATATGGAAAAACATAGTGTTTCAAAACTTATTTGAACGCCTCCAGGATATATTTGATATGAGGAAGGATGACAATTAACAGAAGCAGTTAGAAGAAAGCCATATGCTGTTATTCTTTTTGATGAAGTAGAAAAAGCTCATCCTGATGTTTTCAATATTCTTCTTCAAATGCTTGATGATTGAAGATTGACTGATAGTAAATGAAAGACTGTAGATTTTAAGAATACTTTAATTATTTTGACTTCAAATATTTGATCTAACCTTTTGTTAGATAAGATGAAGAATAAGGAATGAACTACGGTTGATGATATGATGCCATTATTATTACAGCATTTTCGTCCTGAGTTTTTGAACAGAATTGATGATATTGTTTTATTTAATCCTTTGACAAAAAAAGAGATTCAAGGAATTGTAGATATTCAGCTTAATAATTATATGAAAGATTTATTGTCTAATAAGGATATTCAAGTTAATTTAACTCCTAAAGCTAAAGAATTCTTAGCAGAGAAATGATGGAATCCTGAATTTGGGGCAAGACCACTTAAGAGAGCATTACAAACTTATCTTTTAGATGAATTAGCTTTAGAGATTATTGAGTGAAAGATAAAACCTTGAAGTATTGTTGAGGTTGATAGAAAGTGAGATAAATTAATCTTTGGTTAAATATATAGAGCTGTCAAAATGACAGCTTTTTTGATTCTTTACTTGATATTAACTTTTCTTTTGAGTATATTTTTGTTGTAAACAAAAACTGATGAGTTATGGAAAAGTTATTACATTCTTTGGCGTTGTTAGTCTATGTGTACTCTATGATGAGAAGAGTATTCTGGTTTATTCAGGTTTTGCTTATGGTGTCTGCCTTGGCTTTTGTTATTTGGTCGGTACTATATGGAGAAGATCGTAGTTTCTTTTCTTTTGGTATCGTAGGTTCTGCTTCTCTTATTATTGCTTTAGAGTGTTTCCTTTATGTGTGTAGGTTTATTATCAAATCTTCTTTAGATGAGACGAAGGAGGTTATTGATGATGATATTGATCATTATTTGAATATACAGTATAATCTCTCTGGATTAAGAAATGAAATTCTTAAAGGAGAAAATGATCCAACACTTGAGGAAAAAAGTAAAAAATTTATTGAGAAGGTGAAATCTGGTGATGATACCATCTCATTAAATCTATTGAGTGCAAAAATCAATTATTGGAGATCAGTTCATGCGAAGCAAAAGCTTGAAACTTACTATGTTAAGCTAAATTAAAAAGACTAGGTTGTTTTATCTTCCTAGTCTTTTTCTTTGTTCAATTTAATATTAGTAATTGAATGCTGCTACTTCAAAATATGCTTGAGGATGTGCACATGCTGGACATACTTCAGGAGCAGATGTTCCTTCATGAATATATCCACAGTTTCTACATTTCCAGATGATTATATCTCAAGACTTGAATACTTTTCAAGCTTCTAGATTCTCATATAATTTTCTATATCTTGCTTCGTGGGCTTTTTCAGCAACAGCAATCATTCTAAATACAGCAGCGATTTCAGCGAATCATTCTTCTTCAGCGATTCTTGCAAATTCAGGATAGACTTTTTCCCATTCTTCTTTTTCTCCATCAGCAGCTGCTTTAAGATTTTCTAGAGTTGTTCAAATCTTTCCAGCAGGATATGTTGCTGTAATTTCAACCATTCTTCCTTCTAAGAATTTGAAGAATCTTTTTGCATGTTCTTTTTCGTTAAGTGAAGTTTCTTCAAAGAAACCTGCTATTTGTTCTAATCCTTCTTTTTTTGCTTGTTTAGCAAAATAATCATATCTCATTCTTGCTTGTGATTCTCAAGCGAATGCTTTTAGAAGATTTTTTTCTGTTTGAGTTCATTCTAATTGAGGCATCATATTTCGTTTAAAATTTAAAAATACACTTTCAGAGTATGGAATGGAAAAAGAAAATCAAAGGAAAATATCTGATTTTAAAAAATAATAAAAAAGACTATATTCAATTGCATTTTCTATTAACATTTTTAATATCTTGTTCAGAGGACTTTTATCTTTTAGATAATTCCAATGTTTTCAATCTTATTGGCGAGTGTTGGAACTCTTACCTATTCTGCGCCAATGTTGGATCCAATTGCATATCGTGATATGATTGAGGTTCCTACAGAGGTGAGATGGGATACAGAAAGTGATAGTTCGTTTCAGAGGGTTTTGAATAAAGATAAACCGTTTAGTAATCTTTATTATGAACCTCGAGATTTAGCTGAAATCACGTCAGATTTTACAGCTAATAATTCTAGAGCCTTTAAATTGAGAAGAGAAGCTTGAATGCAATTTGCAGACATGGCGTGGCACTTTTGGAATCAATCAAATGGTACGAAAAAGTTTTCTATTAATACTGCTTATAGATCATATTCTGAACAGAAATACTTGATGCAATGATATTGTGTTGGTAAGGTATGACAATGTGCTAATCCATGAGCTAGTGAGCATCAAGCTTGATTAGCTTTGGATTTATGAGTTAATAATAGGTCTATCGATCAGGCGAGTCTTGAATGGCTTAGAAATAATGCTCATAAATGGTGATTTCATAATACTTATCAAAAAGGGGTAGAAGTTGATGGTCAGATTGCAGAGCCTTGGCATTGGAGATATGTTTGAGTAGATTTAGCAACTCTTCTTCATGATGAGGGATTGACTCTTGCAGAGTGGTATCGTAAGAATTCGTAACTTGGGTATAATTCTTATATAAAAATTTAGTGATATTTATTTGTTAATATTTTTTGTTATGTCAGGAGAAAATAAAGGAAATCAAAATTCGAAAGTAAAAGATAATAAAGTAAATGAAAATGATGTTTCAGTTGAAAAAGAACTTCAATGAGAAATAGATCAAATAGATGAAGCAGAGAAAGAGATATGAGAGGATGCAAAGGTAGATATTGTTCCTCTTTTGAATAAAATTAAGGAATTAGAAGATCAGCTTCAAGAAAAAGATGAAATTGCTAAAAATTCTCAGATTAATTATCTTCATTTAAAGGCAGATTTTGATATTTTACAAAGACAAACTCAGAAGAAAGTGGAAAATGCTGAACGTGATGCTTTAATGAAAGTAGTTAAAGAGTTTTTGCCATTTATTGAGAATTTGAGAAAATCACTTATTAATCTTTCTGATGAGCAGAAAGCTTCTCCTATGGGTGAATGATTAGCGCTTGTTTATGACAGCTTTATTAAGAGTTTAGAAAAATTACATATTAAACCAATTGATGCTTTGTGATTAGAACCAGATCCAAAGTTTCATGAACCTGTGACTATGCAACCGGTTGAAGATGAGAATCTTAAATGAAAGATTATTCAAGAGTTTCAGCAATGATTTATTTATGAAACAGAGGAGGAACAGATTGTTATTCAACCAGCAAAAGTTATTGTTTGAAATTAATAAAATTCCTTTATACCTTGAGAGTTTTTGATGAGGGCAAGTGTAAAAGTATGGATATTTTGATGAGCATTAGTGGTTTTTTGACTTTTTGCTGTTTATAGTACGAGTATTTGGAAGTCATTTGACCAAAGATTGACGGTAAAAGTCATGAAGAATATTGAAACCGTAAAGGCTTTTAATACTTTTTTGGATGATACTATTTTAAAGTCTACCCAAAAGGTTATTGAAAAACATACTGCTAATACTATGCCAGTGACAGAAGCATTAACAGAGAGTGCTAATATTTATACTGAATGAGAAGAAAATGTTCCTCAAGGTGAAGGACAAGAGGAGACTTGAGTACAGGCTGAAAGCTCTTTAATTCCAGTATTAGATACTCTAGAACCTGAAGAAGATTGAGAAATAAAGTTAGTAGATAAATGAGAAAAGAAAGTTCAACAGAGGAATAATTATATTTTGTTTAGATCTCAAATAAGAAATCTTATTATTGCTATATTAGCAACATTGATTGTATTTTTCTTATTCCCTTTGAATTTAGCTAAGAATAATAAGTTTATTTGGTTCTTTTTTATCTTAGTTTTTATTTTCCAATTCTTAGTATTTACACCATTAGCAGCTAAGAATGGAGAAGCGAGGTGATGGGTAAATCTATGACCTTTGCCAAATATGCAGCCAATTGAATTTTTCAAATTATGATATGTATTCTTTATGTCATATTGGATAACCAAGAGAAAAGAGTTTATTAACTCTACTAAGTTCTTGGTTCAATTTTGAGCTATTAATGCATTCATTTTGACAATTATTTTATGTATTCCAGACTTTTGATCACTTTTTATTCTTTCTGTTACATGAGCCTTGATGGCTTGGTATTCATGATTATCTGTTAAAAAATTAGCAATTTTGTGAGTATCAGCTGTTGTTCTCGCATGAATGTTACTTGGATTGATGAGTTTGGTATGATATAATGGGTATGCCTTAGATAGACTTTCTACATTTGTTACCAGAGATGATGAATCTAGAAGTAATATTAAATTGAGGGAAGGTTGGCAGATTGAGCAGTGACTTATTGCTATTTGAGCATGAGGTTTCTGGTGACAATGATATGGTAAATGATTGCAGAAGATGTGAAATCTTCCTGAAGCGTATTCTGATATGATTTTTGCAGCTTATTCTGAAGAGGTTTGACTTTTGGGTAATCTAATACTGTTCTTTTTATATGCTGGATTATTTTTTGTTGTGCTGAGAAATATTGTATATCAGAAAGATTTTCAGTTAAGATTGTTATGAGTTGGAATACTGTCATTAATTATTGTTCAGGTATTTGTTCATATATGAGTGAACTTGGATATTTTACCTAATACATGATTAACGTTACCATTTGTTAGTCATGGTGGAACTGCATTGATGATTAATTTGGTAGAGTTAGCTTTCCTTTGTAAGATATTGGAGAATAAAAAAGAGAAACAAATTCTTGCTGATAATACTAGTAATTAGTTTTTTATCTTGTTGAGTTATTAATGTCAAAGTTATCATTCGATGAAAACAATATTCTATCAATAGAAATTCCAATTTCTTATGGAAAGGAATATAGTTTTTCTCTTATGTGAATGAAAATTGTCTCTCAAGATAAAGGATTATTGGTGTATAATAAAAGGAAGTGGAGAATCATTCATCTCAAAGAATTGAGTGAGTGAATGCAGGCTTGTTATATACAAAAGAATAGAATTCTTTGATATCAGTTTGATAAAAAACAAGTAAGAAATACATTGTCATATTTTGATTGATTTAATGAAGAGACTTGAGAAAAAACTCATTTTATTCCTTATTTTTCTTGAAATAATTTAAAACTTCAGGATGAGTTAAAAGAAAATTTCTCTTTTGATTGAGAGATTATTAAGGATAAGCAATGAACATTTGTCAGAGGAATTGAAGGTAGTTTTTTGGCACCAGAATCTATTGAAGAGATATTAAGTTTTCTTTTTGTTTTGTGTTTAATTTATTGAAAAATTGATGAGAAGTGATGAGAAGTTTCTTCAATAAGAGCACATATCCCTTGTTTTTGAAAGTATCATATTCATGAATTATTAGAGCAATATTTCCAAAAATTATTAAAAGAAATATGGTGCTTTGTTGTAGGGAATTTAGTTAATAATTGAAATAGATCAGTATTTCAATTTTCTATTACTGATGCAGATTTATTAGAACTTTTTGTTAAGTGGTATAATGAATGTTTCAAAGTAGATTATTCGTTGACTATTTTTCAAAAGAAACAAGAAGAGATAAAACAACAATTAGAAGAATATTTAAAATGAGAAGAGTTTTCTGGTATTGAGTGAGTGGAAGATGTTTTAAGTCAGTTTTCTCATCGTTTGAAGTTTATAAAATATAATTAGTAATAAATGAAGAAGATAGTATTGATAGATTGATCATGATTTTTGTTTAGGGCTTGGTATGCATATCCTGCTATTATTAATGATAGAGGAGAGAATATTAATGTAGTATATGGTTTTTTTCGTATGATGTTGAAACTTCTTTTAGATAAGCCAGATTATTTTGTTATTGCATGGGATTCTCCTGTTAAGACGAAAAGGCATGAAGAGTATCCTGATTATAAGGCAAATAGAAGGAAGATGGAAGATGAATTCAAACAGCAATTGCCATTGGTTAGGGAGATTGTTGAGAATTTATGAATTCCTAGTTTTGCTGCTCCTTGATATGAGGCAGATGATATTATTTCAACATTAGTAAGTAATTATAAAGATTGAAAAGATTTGTCTTTACAAGTTTTTACTTCTGATAAGGATTTGAAACAGTTTTTAACTGATAATATTATTATAACTGATTCAATGAAGAATCAAACAACAACATTATTAGAATTTAAGAAGGAGTTTTGATTTGAACCTCCTTATATTGTAGATTATTTGGCACTAATTTGAGATAGTGCAGATAATATTAAGTGAGTCCCCTGAATAGGTCCTAAAAAAGCTTCTGATTTGGTTTGTAAATATCATACGGTTGAAAATATCTATGATCATATTGATGAATTAACTCCTGATTTGAAAGAGAAGATGTTACAAGGAAAAGAGTCTGCATTCTTTTCAAAAGAATTAATAAAGTTGATGGAAGTTCCAGAGCTTAAATGAGTTGAGTTAGATAAATGTTCTTTGAGAATAGATTTTAATAAATGGAGTAGAGTATTGTTTGATGAGTGGAAAATGAATGGATTAAAGAGATGATTTGAGGAATTAAAAAAGAAAATGATGCAACCTCAGCAATTGGGATTGTTTTAAAATGGTAAAAAATTTTTTAATAGAAAAACTCCCTACTATATTCAGTAGGAAGTTTTTTCATTTAATCTCTTCATAGTCTGTGTATTTCCTAGGATCGTCTGCCCAATCAGGACACATCTTAGTTTTGTCTTTCAAGGGAAAGCATGCTGATATAACAGCAACAATTACATTTCCTAGAAGAAATCCCCATACCCATGGGAAGGTTGTAAAGCTATCAAAAGCAGGCCAATTGTTTGTCCAAAACCAGCATAACATGTAGATACCTCCTATTATTAGTGTTATGGCATCTATTAGAATGAATCCTATGCATGTCAGGAATAGTAGGGTGTAACAACGCTCACCTTTAATTCTATTACAGCCTTTTGTTCCGAAATGGAGAGTAATGAAGATAAGGATTGCAGCAACAACGCTACAGAGGACACGGAAATAATTGTTGTTTTCCGGGAGAATTTCGAATGATATTGCTAATGATATACATATCACAAGCAACGTTAACCATAGTTTAATCTCTTTAGACATAATCTTAAACTTTTTGTTGGGACTGTTTTGTTTGTTACATATATTATAAGTAATCAGTTTATTAAATTCAATATAAAGAAAAATCCATCATAGATAATGATGGATTCATTTGGGTCAGGTAATGGACTCGAACCATTCCTTACAATACTTTAGCTAAAGTGCTTCACATCCCCCTGAAAGGGCCTACTAAGAATCTTGCCTCAGCTCATCTTCGCGACACAATATCTATTATAGTTTCTGTCGATGATACACCTCCGCGTTGGAGTCTACTAGGAATCTTGCCTCGGCTCATCGTCGCGTCATCTACCTAGACTTTTAATAGATATTACCCATTGTTGCTCTAACCCATGAGCTAACCTGACAAGGATAATATATACATTAACTTTATAAAGTCAAGGTATCTTGGAAAATCATATTTTTATAAAAGAAAAATCCATCATAGATAATGATGGATTTTTAGTGGCAAAGACGAGATTCGAACCCGCGCCCCCTACAACACAAATCAAAACCTTATAGCCGAGTTTGTCGACAGAACCAGCGTATTTTGGTAAGTGTCTTAATGTAGTGCTCTAACCTTCTGAGCTACTTCGCCAACAGTTACTATACATAATCAAACTCTTGATTTCAACAGTTTTTTTAAATTGTTTCTATAATTTGGGATTAAAGTGGTTGAAATTCTTTTGTCGAATAATTATAGTATTGTTGAAGAAACAAAATGGTAAAACCTCTAAAAGTGTGAATTTATGGCAAGATCTGAAAGACAACTTCGTAAGCGTCGTGAAGAGCGTCGTAAGAAGGAAGAAAGAAGAAAGGAACAGTTCATGAGAGCTGAGATGGAAAGAGAAAACTTGAGGAGAAAATTCTCAGGTGATGAAGCCACGGTAAGTGAAGGCAACAGTTTCGCAAGATTAGAAAGACGAAGAAAATCTAATCGTAAACTCGTTAGAGAAGCAATTATTCGTTTCTTCGTTTGTATTGCTGCCTTTATTGCTGTCTGTTACTTTATTGCAAAATTAATTGCGGATAAGATTTGAGCTAGAGATATTTCTCTAGCTTATTTCTTAAATAAAAAAATGCTCTCCACTACGTTTTAGGGAGAGCGAAACCTGGAGCATAGCCCAAGGTGTGAGATATAGTCGCTACTTTAGACTTATACCGCTCCTTGAGTTAGCAATAATAATATAACTATTAGGCTATGGGATTTCAAGAGTTTTATTATTTTTTCTTGAAAAATTAAAAAATCTTTATAAAAGGAATGTATGATGTTTTTCATTTAGTTAATATTTATTGTTTTGGTTAGTAGTATCAAATTTTGCACAGCGGTGTATGGGTCCTCTGATTCAGAGGCCCTTTTTTTCAATAAAAAATAATTCTCTATAAACATAGAGAATCATTTTTTCTTTCTTGCAATAATTGCAGTGATAGAGAATATAACACCTAATGCAGCGATGGCAATTCCTGAAAGTTTTACAACTTCAAGTGGAAGATGAAGGAACATTGCAATTTCCTCAGGGAAGAAGATAATCAGGATAAATATTCCCGCTGCGAAGAGCTGAATGTCATTGTAATGCTCTTCAAATAACCAGTTTTTTAAACTTTTTTTATTCATATGTTTAGAGTTTTATTTTATTATCTTATATTTAACAGATTATTTAATTTCAAGTATAATATTTTAACAAAAAAGGACCTCATTTAATAAAAGAGGTCCAATAGATTTTCATGCTTTGATAGTCTTAAACCGCAACAGGGATCTTGACCTGCGGGTTTTTCTCGTCAATGGCTTTCATGTCGTAGTTTTCCATCTTTACATCATTGCGGTTGATATTGTAGAAGTTTGTTTCTTCTGTATTAAACACAATACGAGGATTCATCGGAATTGAATCTCGTTTGCAAAGATTTTCGGCTATTTCCACGTGCCTGTCGTAGATCTGAAGATTCGCGATGGAGAAGCGAACATTTGCCAGTTTATACCCTGTATGACGGGCAACCATATCAGCAAAGAGGATGTACTGAATCTGATTGACCGCACCAGCTGTAATGTAGTCCCAGCTTCGGATGTCAATGGATGCATCGAGATAATCTTGTCCATCTCTTTCATGACGGACTACGAATTGACTCTTGTGAACGCAGGGTTTCAATCCATGTGGGTCTTCAAAATCTGCATTCTGCCACAATGATATAATGTGGCGACGAGAGTCTGGATCTTTTTCGATGCCAGAGAGCATCCTTTTCATCAAGTTGTTCTTTCTAACAGTTCCGCCATAGCATGAGCCGATAGTGGGATGGCCAAGTTCATTGAGAATTAGATTTCCCTCTTTGTCCTTGATCGCCCAAGAGTTCCACCAGTTATGGATCTGATGGTCAACATCCCATGTGTTTTTTCCAATCAACTCATCGAAGAGAACGAGGTCATTGCTAGATTTCTGATAAATCCATAGGATTTCAGATAAACTGTTACGCCATACTGTTCTTCGAAGGGTATTCAGTGGTAAATCTCCATTGAGAATGTCATAAGAGATACCAACATTGTTGATGGAAAACGTGTGAGCTGGAATCTTACTCCCATCTTCTTCTATCCATACGGGTCTTGGATTCTTATCCTTTGATCCATACTGGATAACATGGTTACAGATGAGCTTAAAAGCTTCATCAGCTCTGGTTGTACTTGTACCTCCATCTAACTTGAAAATGTCTGGATGTGAGGTTCCATGAATTGCTACAATCATTTTATTTGTTTTTTTGTACCGCGGTTTCCTTAGGCCGCATTAGTTAATATTTTTGTTTATTATGTGATTTATATTAAATAAACAGTAGAATATCAATACATTTTTTTTATTGGAAATTTGTTTTAAATAAAAAAAGCTTCGCTTGGTGCGAACTCTTTTTATTATACAGAATTAATTTCATTAATCATCTACTCCTGGCCGGAATCGAACCAGCATCTAACCCTTAGGACGGGCCTATTCTATCCATTGAACTACAGGAGCATATATGGTTTATATACTTCTGTATAACGGTTGCTATCATAAGATTTTTATTGTAAAAATCAAGATATGATAATTGTTAGAAAGGTTTTCTTTGACTTTTATTTTTATTAAAAATGATTATCTTTTTTTGTATAGTAATTTATTAAATTGATTTAAAAAAGATATGAAGAAAACTTGAGTTCTTTTTTTGTGACTTTTATGCTTTTTATTTCCGGTTAATATATTTGCTATATGCGCTCCATGAGTGAATGAGTGTAATGATACAATAGATCCTAAGTATCCTCCTACTGATGATGATATTAAGTTTTTATTGCAAGTTAAATATATTAAAGCTACTGATGATGATTTGGAAAAATATTGATTAGAATGAATAAAGTCTTATTTTTGGGCTTATAAGAATTGAATCACCTCAAAGGAAACTATTAAAGACTCTGATTTTGAATGAGAATTAACAAGGATTGCTATGGCTAAAATGTTGTCTAATTATGCTATTTATGTCCTTTTAAAAAAGCCTGCTAATATAATTGTTCCTAATTTTTCTGATGTTTCTAATGATCTTGATGATGCTTATGATAATTGAGTATCATTGGCTTATCAATTATGAATTATGTGAATTTGAATTGATGAATTTAGACCATTTGATTCAGTTACAAGAGCTGAGTTTGCAACAGCTTTATCTAGATTGCTTTATTGAACAGTTGATGGTAATCCATATTATGTAACTCATTTAGCAACATTGAAAGATGAGTGAATTATTAATAATGATGATTTTAAAATATTAGAAACTAGATGATATGTAATGTTAATGCTAATGAGAGCTACAAAAATTGTGTTAGATAGTTAAGATGAAAATATTAATGTAATTTAGTTATGGAGGATTGTTTTATTCTTATTAGATTGAGTTTATGTTAAAATTTAGGTTTCGAGATTGATGGAAAAAAGAATTATGAAAATTATTAAAAGTATTGGTTGTTATTTTGTTATTATTTTCTGTTATTACTATTATTCTTTTAATATGAAGCTGAAAATTTCGTTATCAGTATGTTAAAGATTTTTGAATTCTTATACATCATAGTGATAGATTTAATGATAAAACTTTTTTTTGAAAGTATTATTCAGATTTGGAAGAGTTACCTTTAGATAAAAAATTTACAATTACCAGGGATGCATATAAAGCATGGTATCCTGATCATTTTAGAGATTTGGAAATAAGTGTCGTCTCTTGAGAATTGGCTAGTTTTAATTATTCTACTTTTGAAAGATGGTGAAATAATTTTTTGGATTCATATGAGCCTAATATAATAATTAATCAGTCGATACGTGATTCTAGATACTGAATTTCTTGTTGAAATAACTGATGTTTTAAACCTATTTTAGATAATAATGAGATGCCTAAATGTTGGTTATTTAGACGAGCTCCAAGAAGTTATAATTCATTAAGAGATGAAATACAAGAATGAGAGAACCCAAATAAATGTAAATTAATTCTTTTCCCTCATGATAGTAGTGATTGGAATGTGGATGGCGTTTTCTTTTTCCGTGCAAAGGAAGGTAGTAAAGTTACTTTATATATAACACAACCTGAAAGAGAATCTGATGTTGAACTTTTTGATTTATGGAGACAGCAAAATTGTAAATAGAATAAAATATTTATCTATATATTAAAAAAGGGGATGAAAAAAGAAGAATCACGATGGTATAAAGCTTGATTTAATAAGGAAGTTTGAATTAGAATGTTAAAAACTTTTTGGAATGTTGTAAAATATATTCTTGTTATTATGTGAATATGGGGTATTTGATCGTTGGTATTATTTCTTTGAAGTGAAAAGGTAAACCATAGTATGAGATCTTCATTTTATTGTATTTTCAATTGATGCGACAATTTTAATTTTAAAACATTTAGATGATTTCCTATAGGATTAGATGATATACCTGAATATGAAGAGGTATCTTCCTTGCCAATTGGGGAAACATTTAAAGTTGTGCCAAATATTAATAATTGGATTTTTTATAAGTTTTCTCCTAAATATAAAGTTTGATCTTTGGAGGCAGATTTAGAGTTACAAATCACATGAGAAGTTTCTTTAGCTTATTATGAATATGAATTATGAAAATGATATCTTGATACAAAGTTTTTTGAGCCTAAAAATATCGTTTTTAAGAGTTGGAAAGGTGGAAATTCGAGTAATAGATGCTATATTTTTAGATGGACTCCTAGATATTATGATAGTGATTATGTTAATGATATTGATGTAGAGTTTAGGGAATGAGAGAATCCAAATAATTGTATTCCAATATTTTTGCCAAGAAGTTTTAAAGATGTAGATTGATTATTCCAATTTGTGTTAAATGCGGATGAAAATTGAATTTATAAAACATGAATGGTAAGCGCAGAATATCGTTATTGGAATTATTATTAGAAAGGTTTTAAATTAATCAATATTCCATTTTCAATTAACAAAGAATTCGATTTTTTCTCCTTCATAAGTTTCTCATGTTATTGTTAGTGATTCATCTCATACCATGAAATCAACATGGATAATAGATTGATTCATTCATGCTTTATCTCTTTCTTCTGGTGTCATTTTTTCACTTCATATAAGTGTTGTAGAGTATGAAGTTCAAAGTGCTAAATGACAGCTAGCATTTTCATCAAATAAAGTGTTATAGTAAATGAGTCATGATTCATAAATAGGGGAGTTTGTTGGGACAATAGCAACTTCTCATAATCTTTTTGAATTTTTGTCTGATTCTAGAATAGATTTTAATATTTCATATCATTCTTCAGCTTCAAAATCTACAACTTCTCAATCTTTAAATGTAAATCAAAAATTCTTTATTAATTTTCAATCGTGTTGTAATGGAAAAGTTGAATATACTTTTCCATTTACTCAGTATTTGTGTGGCATTGAGAATACTTCTTCTGTTGGCATATTAGGACAAAAATGTATTCATGTTTTTGTCTTATCTCATGCAGATAATCGTTGGTGATTTTTGGGTAATTCTATGGTAAGGTCTGTTTTTTTAGAACGATAATGAAGTTTTTTGAATTTCTTTTCGTTTAGATATTTTGAGTATGAATTAAGATTTTTTATATGATTTTCTCGTGCTTTTATAGGATCTTCTTCGTTTATTCTTACAAGTTTGAATATCTGTTCCCATAGTTTCATAACATTTTCTTCATTATTTTTTGAATTGTAGATAGTATTTGCCCATCATTTTGTTGGAATAGATACGATACATCGATTTGTTCGGTTTTCTACTAGGAAATTTTTATATTCTTTGAACATAAGTGAATTTGTTTTTGAGTCTTTTTTTATATGTTCTGGATTTACGCTTTTGAATAATGCAGAATCATTCATATATAATGAAAGAACAGCACAATTATTTTTAACTTCTTTTGTATATCATTGAGCTATTCGTTCAGGATATGTTCAGAAAACTTCTTCTGGTGCATTTTTGTATCTTATTGCTGATAATTCATCACTTTTTCGTCTGTAGAAAATGTTTTTAGCTCATGCAGCATAAGCTTCTTCTGTGATTAGTTTTACAAAGTCATGTGCTTCAATTGGAGTATTTAAGATGAGATTTTGTCATGATTGTAAGTTTAATCAAAACTTGATTATAAGTTTAGCATATAATCTTTTTTTCTCTTCAAATGTTCTCATAGTGGTAAGTGAAATTTAAATATTAGTAATATACTCAAACTGCATAATAGCGCAATATTTTTGATGCTCAAATTCATCGTTCCTTAAGTAAGTTTTTATATGTCATTTTTACTGTTCACTTTAGGATATATTGTTCTGTTTTTCTCTTAGTGTTTGAATCATAAACGTAGAAAACTTTTTCTTTATCGTTATATCATCGAAGTGTTACATAATGTCGATGTGTCATGGCCCTTTTTCGGACAAATAGTTTCTTTTTAGTTTGTCAGTTTCAGATTAAGAGAATAATAGGTCATTTCTTTAAATGATTTTTTAATACTTGGAGTTTTTCTTCGCCTTTTAGTCATTTTGTCTTTAAAACACTATATTCTAGGTTATTTTTTCTTAATACTTTTAATAATCCCCATGGGGTCATTAAATAAGTTAATCTAGACCACCAATCAGGGGCATATGAAGTTAGAGATTTATTTTCTCCGTTTTTTCATTCAATAACGGCTTTTAATGAATGGTGTGCACAAGTTCAAAATTTTCTGTTTCTCAAAATGAATCCCTTTGGAGGAGTTTGAAGGATTACGACCATATCATCATTTTCTCAAACTTCTGCAACGGTATGGTCTGGACTGGCTGATAGTATGTTGAATAATGAGTCTTGTACTACCATATTTTTTTGTTGAATTAAATTATTTTTGTTTTTTATAAATCTTATTATATATACAAATTCAAAAATTTACAAATTAATCTCGATTATTTATTTTCTTCAGAAATCAGCTGGGATCTCTCATCGTTCTTCTGTCTTTCGTTTAATAATTTGGGTGGTATATTGGTTATCATTTAATCGTTTCTCAGCTCTTTTTACTATTTTTAAAAGTTCTGAATTTCTTTTGAAAGAGAAGTTAGTTTTACAATGACCTTGTCTTACTCGGTTGATTGCTATTCTTGAGTCTGAGTATAGAACATAATCAGTTTTATTTTCTTTTTTTATTCGAGAAAGTCCATGAACAATTGCTAAAAATTCTCAGATATTATTTGTTCCTTCCTCTGATTTAAATGAAAAGATTATTTTTTCTTCTTTTAAATCAATTCATTGATATTCCATTATTCATGTAGCAGAGGAACATGCAGCATCAACTGCGATACTTTCGTGTATGAAAGGTAAGTCTTTTTCGTTCCGTTTTTTTTCTGGTTGATAATAAATTTCCCATCAACTATTAAAGGCTTGTTTAGCTTCTTCTGCTGATGAAAAACTTTTATATTTTGATCATTTTACTCATGAAACAAGTGGTTTTACGGTATTTCGATCTTCAAAGATTCCTTTTTCTTTTCATTCTCGAACAACGTATCGTTTTTTTTCAGCCATAATAAAAAGAAAATAAATAAAAAACATATAGTATTTTATTCAATAAAAGCAAGAATAACTTTGATTTTTCGTTTTGTTTTATTGAGGTGAAAAAAAGAAAAAAATTAGGCCAATTTTTTGCAAAATTAAAAAAAAGTATTATAATTAAGTTAGATTTTATATCTTTTTTATCGATACATGAAGCTATCAAATGAAACACAAACGTGGAAATTGTTGAGTTGTGTATTGTTTATTCTAGTTTTATTATGAGGTGCTTGGTTATGATATTTGTACTGAGCAACATATATTACTAAGTGAAAAATTAATTCAGTTGAGGCTGATATAGGTAAACAAGTAGCACAAATTAACAAACTCTACGAAAGTACTTGATTTAATGAATTTCTTGCTATTAAAGAAGTTGAAGCATCAAGAAATCATCTTCCATGGAGTACTTATGTAAAAGAAATTTTATCTATTCTTGATACTGTTAAGGGGGTAGAATCTGAAAGAGAAGAGGAATGAAGAGTTAATCTAGTTACTCTATCAGATTTTAAAGTTAATCTTGAAGAATTATCTCTTAATTGAGTAGTAAGTAATTTGAAGCTTTTGTATCAATCTTGAGCAACAGCTCCATCATTAATTACAAGTTTCAATAGTTTGGATTTCTTAGATGATATCCAAATAAGAAAATATGAAAGAAATACTGATCAAAGAGGTTTCTCTTTCACTTTATCTGCTAAAGTAAACAAAAATGCATGAGAAGAACAACAATAGTGTATTAGATATCGATAATCTAATTGATTCACAAAAAACTTCAGCATATGATCAACAATTGGAAATTGAAGCTGAAGAAAATGAACTTGCTATTACTAAGGTAGTTACAGCAAAATATAAAGTATATGTAGTATTACTTATTATTGTTGCAGCATATCTTTTTTATAGTGTTTATCCAACAGTTTCTCGTAACTATGATAACGCTAATAATACTTATGTTGCAAAAACTAATGAGTTAGCTCAAAAGACTAGCGAAGTTGAAAGATTAACAAAGGAAAGATTAAAGTTAGTTAGTTCTAGAAAAGCTGCTGATACTGTTATAGAATGTATTAATAATTCTACTATGTGTAGAAATGATCCTAATAATGAGGATTTACCTTGTGATAAACTAACAACTGATGCACACGATGGAATTTGTGATGCTATTCCTGCTGAATTATCATGAGATATTAAGACAATTGTATCATATCTTCAATTAGGAGCTTTGAGTTCTGAGAAGATGGGTATCGATGAAGAAAAGGTATTAAAGAATCTTGACTGGTATCTAATTAAGAACCATCCAGATCAGGAGATTTCTACACCAAATGGAGTTATTGAAAGTATTAATATTGGTGAAGAAGAACATGTTAAATGAAATAATGGTAAATGGTTAGGAGCTAAAGATAATAATGGATTAGAAGAACATGGATTACATATGGTTCCTATTACTATTAGTATTTCATTTACAGATAAAGACGATCTTATTACATTTGTGGATAATATTGAACAATATATTATTCCTGCTGAAGATGATCGTATCTTATATCAAATTGTTGAAGTATCATATGATATGATGGCATATGATGAAAAACAATCTACTGAGATTTCATTAATTGCATATTATTTTAATTAGGGTTTATTAAAACCATGACTAAATCAGAAAAAATAAAAGATAATGAAAAATGATGAATTATAGAGAAAATGATTGTGTCTGTCATGCATACTATTGATAAGAGTAGTTTTTCATGAAAAGACAAAATCTTGTTCTATAAAGAATTAGTATATATGCTTCGTGGTTGAGTTTCAATTATGGAAGCAGTTAATACTATTAAGAAGCAAACAACTAATTATGCAGTAAAAAGTGTTACAACGAGTATAGCTTATTATTTGAATCAAGGTAAGAGTTTTTCATATGCTATATCTCGTCTTCCTGAATATTTCGATGAATGAGATGCTTCTATTATTAAGACTTGAGAATCAACTGGTAATCTTGATGTGGTTCTTCAAGAGCTTGCTAATGAGTATACTTATATTAATTCTATTAAGAATCAGTATATTTCAGCTTTAACTTATCCATGTATTTTGATAGTTATGGCTATTGCGGCAGTATTGTTCCTATTTGCTTCAGTACTTCCAGGAATCTTAGATATGTTTGCTGATGATATGTCTCAACTTCCTGCAATTACTCGTGTATTGAAAAGTATTTCTGATTTCTTTGTAGCTTATTGGGATACTATTCTTATTCTTATTTGAATTTGAATTATCTGTGCTGCTGTAATGTGAAGTACAGATCAATGAAAGAAATATTTCTCACTTGCTGTGATGAACTTTCCATTGATTGGTAAGATGACAAAAACTTATTATCTCATTAAATGGGCTAGATATATGAAACTTATGATTGGATCTGGAATGGATTATATTCAAACATTCCGTCTCTTGAAATGAGTGTTATGAGTACCTGCTTATCAGGAAATGATTGATAAAGTTACTGCAGGACTACAGATGTGAAAAACAATTTATGCATCAATAAAATCTGAACATCATCTTATTTATCCTAATGTTGCAGTACTTTTAAAAGTTTGAGAAGAAACAGCTCATCTTGAAGATACAATGCAAAACATTATTGATATGTATCAGGAGGAATTGAATAATGAGATTTCTCAATTCTCAAAAATACTTGAACCAGTTATTTTGATCTTTATGTGAGTGATTGTTGCACTTGTAGCATCAGGTATTTTCTGAGTAATCTTTACTGTAATGGAGAATGTTGGAATTTAGTTATTAAGCGAAAATTATGCATAAGAAAGGTTTTACTCTTGTTGAAATCATTATCGTGATTGTCATTATCTGAATTTTGATGGCAATTGGATTGGGAGTAAATCGAGGAAGTATTGAAAAGATGAAGGCAAAGACTGCTACTGAGCAAGTTACAACTATTTTTGATACAGTTTTTTTGCAAGTTCAAGCTTCTAATTATCAGATGTGAAATCCTTATTCAGGAATTAGTTTGACTCTTTCATGAGGTGCTAATTCAGTTTCTTATGTTTATGAAATTGATCAAACTAGAGTTTCTGATGCTCAAAATATTGAGAGAACAGCTAATTGAGATTTCAGTATTTCAACTATAACAACTACTTGAGATTTTAGAAATCCACAACCTGAGAATAAACTGGATGCAGTAACTATTTATTATACTCCTTTCTTAACGACTTGCGAAATTAAGGATAGTAGTAACAAGGATTATAATAAAATATATTTCTCTGTAAGGCCTAAAGGATATAAAGAAGCATGTTTCTCTTTGAATAGCAAATATTGTAAACTTTTGGCTATCTCATGTAATGATGATTAATTAAAAATCTTGAAAATTAGTAAAAATTCACTAGCCTTGCTAGTGGTTTTTTTTATTTGATAACTGAAATATTATGCAAAAAGATGACTGCATATTTTGTAAGATAGTTAAGTGAGAAATTCCTTCTCAGAAGATATGGGAGAATGATGAATTTATGGCTTTTTTGGATTTATCTCCTAATTGTAAGTGACAATCTTTGATTATTCCTAAAGATCATTATGATTCAGATCTATTTGATGTTAATGATGAGGAATTTTATTGACGTTATCTTATGGCAGCTAATGAGGTTGTAAATTTATTAAAGAAGGGATTATGAGTGATGAGAGTAGGGATGATTATGGAATGATTATGAGTTAATCATCTTCATATTAAATTGTATCCTATGTATTGATTAGGTCATGAATGGAATCCTAATGAGGTAAGAACAGAGGTTTTCTTTGAAGAATATCCAGGATATCTTACAACTCAGATGGGACGTGCTCAATCACAAGAAGAGTTGGCAGAAGTTGCTCAGCAGATTAAGTGATAGAATACATTGAAATAAAAATAGTCCATCCTTTATAGGTGGACTTTTTTAGTTTATTCTTTTTCTTGAAATCTTTTTCATAATGTCTAATATGAGACTTGCTTTAATTTTTGTTTTGTGAAATGAGGCAATTTTTATGAAGATTTAGTTATTCGGTCTGTGTCTTTGTTTGAGAAAATTGGTAATTAAATTTTTTATTTTTTTATTTTAAGAAAATTATGTTAGATAAATATACTCCTAATGATATAGAGAATAAATGGTGAAAGATATGGGAAGAAAAATGATATTTTAGAGCTACTACTAATCCTGAAAAAGATAATTTTTCTATTGTTATTCCACCTCCTAATGTAACATGAATTCTTCATATGGGACATGTTTTGGATGAAGCTATTCAAGATGTTATTGTTAGATGGAAGAGAATGTCTTGATATAATACTTTATGGATGCCTTGAACTGATCATGCTGGAATTGCAACTCAAAATAAAGTTGAGAGAGCATTAGCAGAAGAAGGTAAAACTAAGGAAGATTTATGAAGAGAGAAGTTTATTGAGAGAACTTGGGAATGGAAGAATAAGCATTGATGAATTATTACTCAACAACAGAGAAAACTTTGAGCTTCACTTGATTGGGAAAAAGAGAGATTTACTATGGATGAGGGACTTTCTGCTGCTGTTAGAGAAATTTTTGTTAAACTTTATAATGATAATCTCATTTATCAATGAGAATATATGGTTAATTGGTGTCCTAGATGTTGAACAGCATTAGCTGATGATGAAGTTGAACATATTGATACTGAATGACATTTTTGGGAGATAGCTTATCCTATTGTTTGAACTGATGATAGATTAATTCTTGCAACTACAAGACCTGAAACAATGTTATGAGATACTTGAGTTGCTGTTCATCCTGAGGATCCAAGATATCAACATTTGATTGGTAAAAAAGTGTCGTTACCTTTAGTTAATAAGGAGATTCCTATTGTTGCTGATGAATATGTTGATAGAGAGTTCGGAACTTGAGTTGTAAAGATGACGCCCGCTCATGATCCTAACGATTTTGAAGTTTGAAAAAGGACTGGGCTAGATATTATTAATATTTTTACTCCTGATGGAAAGATTAATGAGAATGGAGGAAAATATCAATGACTTGATCGTTTTGAGGCAAGAGATAGGATTGTTGAAGATCTTGAGAAATGAGGATATTTAGTAAAGGTTAGACCTCATAATCATGCGGTAGGACACTGTTATAGATGTAATACAATTATTGAACCTAGAGTTTCTAGACAATGGTTTGTAAGAATGCAACCTCTTGCTAAACCAGCATTAGAGGCTGTAAAATCTTGAAAGATTAAAATTCAACCTGAAAGATGGATTAAGGTATATTATCATTGGCTTGAGAATATTAGAGATTGGTGTATTTCTAGACAGATTTGGTGGTGACATAGAATCCCTGCTTGGTATTGACCAGATGGAAAGGTTTTTGTTGCTAAAAATGAGGAAGAAGCATTGGCTCAAGCTAAAGAGAATTATGGTAAGGATGTTGAGTTAACACAAGAAGAAGATGTTTTGGATACTTGGTTCTCTTCTGCACTTTGGCCTTTCTCAACTATGTGATGGCCTGAGAAGACGGAACTTCTAGAACATTTCTATCCTACTTCTACTCTTGTTACTGGAGCTGATATTATTTTCTTCCGGGTAGCAAGAATGGTAATGATGGGACTTTATGAGATGAAAGATGTGCCTTTCCGTAACGTATTCTTCCATGGAATTGTTAGAGATGAGTTAGGTCGTAAAATGTCTAAATCATTAGGTAATTCTCCTGATCCATTAAAACTTATTGATGAGTATGGAGCTGATGCTATCAGATTTACTATGATTTATAATACTTCTGCTGGACAGGATGTATACTTCTCAGAAAAGTTGATTGAGATGGGAAGAAATTTCGCAAATAAAGTATGGAATGCTACGAATTTTGTGTTAATGAATTTAGAATGATTTGATCCTAAATCTATTAAGAAAGAAGATTTACAATTGGAATTAGTTGATAATTGGATTTATTCTAGATTGAATTCTACTATTAAAGAAACTCAGGATTATCTTGAAAAATATACGCTTGATGAAGCTGCTAAGACAGTATACGAATTCATTAGATGAGATTTCTGTGATTGGTATGTTGAAATGGCAAAAGTTAGATTATATATGAATGAAGATTTGAAGAGTAAACAGACTGCACAATATGTTCTTTGGGATGTATTAGAGCAATCTTTAAGATTACTTCATCCTTTTATGCCATTTATAACAGAGGAGTTATGGCAACATCTTAAGGTTGAATGAGAAACAATTATGCTTCAAGCATTCCCTAAGACAGATGAGAGTAAGATATCTGAAGATATTGAAAAATCAATGCAATGGTTGCAAGAAGCAATTACTGCATTTAGAAATATTAGAGCTGAAGCTAATATTAATCCATGAAAAGAGGTTTCTGCTTTGATTAAGACATCATCCGATAATGAAGTAAAGATTATTGAAGATAATAAATCTTTCTTGATGAAGTTAGCTAAACTTTCTTCTTTGGAATTCGGAGCTGATATAGAAAAACCAGAATTATCATGATTTAGAGTAGTTTGAACTTCAGAACTTATTGTGCCTTTGCTTTGACTTTTGGATGTTGAAGCTGAAAAGAAAAAGATTCTTGATCAAATAGCTAAGCTTGAACAATGAATTGCTTCATGTGAAAGAAAATTGAATGATCAGACATTCCTTTCTAAAGCTCCTGCGCAAATTGTAGAAAGAGAAAAGAATAATAAGGTTGATTATGAACAGAAGATAGAAAAATTAAAAGCAAATTTATCATTGCTTGAATGAAATTAATTAAATAATTAGAGGAGAGGGAGATAACTGTATGATGCTTTTATTATGAAAAAATTGGTATTCTTATTATTTCCTCTTTTAATGGTATGGACTTCTGTGTTTGTTTGTTCTCCTCAAGAACAGCAGTAAGCTTATGAATGGGTATATAGTAAATGTAACGTGAAGTTAATTTTAAATTGAAATAAATAGAAAAAAAACTTGCATTCTTTTTTAAATTAGCTATAAGCGACTACATAGGTTAGTATTTTACTTTATATTATCTAAATAAAAACATGCTCTTCAATTTTCAATCTTTTATTGATGAAATGAGGGAAAAGCCTGATAAAAAGGAAATTGTTGAAAAATACGAATCATTATATGGACCAATTCAATGAGATGCAGAAGAACAATTATGGTATACGGATTATTTAACAAATTTTAGTTATATACCTTTTTCTACTCCAGATGAGTTATGAGATGATTTTGATTGGAGTTTACTTGAAAAATTGGTTGCTGGTTCTTTCTCAAGTGATTATGAATTAAAATATGATGAAGAAAAAGCTTTACATGAACTTTATATAGCAGTTAAGAGTTGAGATCAGAGTGTTGTAAAAACAGTTTCTGAATTGTGGTCATTCCAAATGTTGAGATTATATGAAATTTATGTTGAAGAACAGATGAATCTTCAAATTCTTAGAAAAGAGGATGAAGGATGAGAAACAGCTATTGATTCAGAAAGAGATATGAGATTAAAGAAATGGAATGCTGTTATTGATACAATGTGAAGAGAACAGATGGCTAAAGAAGTAAAAGCAGATCAAGAAGAAAAATTGTGAGATTTGCTTTGAAAACTATAGAATCATAATAATTAAATATATAAGGAGCTATGAGCTCCTTTTTTTGTTGATTTCTGATTTTATTTTCTATATAAATTTATTAGTAAACAAAATGTAGAGAGTATGAAAAAAACAGTTAAAACTAAGGAATTTTCTCTTTCAATTAGTGAGCCTATGTTGGAAGAGCTTCATAGTTATTATGAAGAACAGATTTTGAGTACTAAAGGTATTATGCAAGGGTTAGAAGAATTTAGAAAAGTTCTTTTTAGTACTATTGATCGAATGTCTGATAATGAAAAAGTGTTGTCAGCATTAAGATTCTTTTCATTAGTATTTAGATATCCCTCTGAGTATCTTAGGGGTAAGGCTCTTGAGTTATCTGCTTACGATTCTCAATTCTCAGCGTTTCCAAATATAATGCTGATAGCTGAACAAAAGATTCTTTTTGATTTGGAAGAGGCCCCAGATCAAGTAGAATTACTGATTCAGACTTTCAATAGATGTATGAGCGATGAAAGAATAGGCCGTGGTATTATTGCTGAACAGATTGATTCTTATCAGGGGCAATTAAAGGACTATGTACCTATGCTGAAACAGATTGAACGGTTGTTGGGATGTGAACAGATTGGGAATTAAATGGTTTAAAAAAAGTGAGATGTATTATCTCACTTTTTTACTATTCTTCTTTTTTAACGATACTTATTCAGAGAGAGTTGAGTAAATCATCATCGATTTCACTTGGAGCATTTAACATAACATCTCTATATTTTTGATTTTTAGGGAATATGATGACTTCACGGATGTTCTCCATATTTTGATATAACATTACTATTCTGTCAAATCCAAATGCACATCCTCAGTGAGGTGGAACTCAATATTTGAAACATTTGAGGAGATGACCAAATCTTACTTGGATTTGTTCTTCATTTAATCAAAGAATAGCAAAGATTGCATGTTGTAATTCTCTGTCGTGGATTCTGATACTTCCTCATCATAATTCATATCCATTTAGTGTAATGTCGTAAGAATCAGATTTTACTTGAAGTAGTCTTTCTCTTTCTTCTTCTGTCATTACTCATCATTCTGATAACTTTTTACCAAGTTCTTTTACGAAAGGAATGTCTTCATCTTTAGGTTTAGTAAATGGATGGTGTGTTGATCAAAGACTTCAGTCATCTCATACTTCAAATAGAGGCATATCAACTACGAAAGAGAATCCTAACTCATCTTCTTTTCATTCAAGGAGATTTAGTTCTTTGATAGCTTGTAATCTAAGCATTCATAGATATGTACAACATTTTTCTCGTTCATCTGCTTGGAAGAGTATAGTATGGTCATTTCATTGAATGTTAGCAATTTCTCTTAATTTATTAATGGCATTTTCATCAAAGAATTTAGCGATACTTCCTTTTACTCATTCTTCAGTAAATGCTAACCAAGGCATTCATTTTGATCAATAGTTCTTAATATATCATTCGAATTTTTTCTCAACTTCTGATCTTCACATAGCTTTCGGTAGAACAATTGCCTTTATACATTTTGCTTCTTTAAATACTGAGAAATCAGAAGCTTTTCACCATTCAGTAAGTTCTACGAATTCCATGTTTTCAACCCTTAATTCTGGCTTATCGATTCAGTATTTATCCATAGATTCTTCCCAAGTGATTACTGGGAATGGTTCTCGCTTAATTTTCTTTTGAGGGTAGTATTTTTTAGTGATGTGAAGAAAATATTCTTCTACTAAATCAAGAATATCTTGTTGCTCAACAAATGAAAGTTCAAAGTCTACTTGAGTGAATTCTGGTTGACGGTCTCATCTTGGATCCTCATCTCTATAACATCTTGCCATTTGATAGTATTTATCGAATCCTGCTACCATAAGCATTTGTTTATGTTGTTGTGGTGATTGAGGAAGTACAAAGAATTTTCCTGGTTCGAATCTTGCAGGAACAACAAATTCTCTAGATCATTCTGGTGTGTTTTTCATGAAAGTAGGAGTTTCTAGGTGAAGAAATCCTTTCTTATCAAAAAAGTTCATAGTTTCTAGATAGAGTTTGTGTCTCATGATGACGTTATCTTTCATTGTTTTTCTTCTTAAGTCTAGATAACGATATTCTAGTCTTAAATCTTCTCATACTGCGTTTTCGTGGTCTACTGAGAATGGAAGTTCTGCACAAGTAGAAAGTACTTCAATTTTTGTAGGTTCTATTTCTATTTCTCATGTAACCATATCTTTATTTATCATATTATCTGGTCTAGGAACAACTTTTCATTGTACGCGTAGAACATACTCAGATTTAATTTCTGGTAATTCAAAGTTAGCTCTTGAAGGATCAAAAGTTATTTGTGTTATTCAGTATCTATCTCTTAAGTCGATGAATGTCATTCATCATAGATTTCTAATTTTGTTTACCCATCAAGTTAGGGTTACTTCTTTTTGAAGATGAGAAGCGTTAAGCTCTCAGCAAGTATGAGTACGAAGCATTTTAAAAAGTATTATTAAATTAAATGTCTAAATATTTTTCTTAATTTTTGTATTAAATGAAGATATCTCTAGGTTTTGCTCCTTCTTGAGGACCAATTATTCATCTTTCTTCTAGTGCATCCATGATTCTTGCAGCTCTTGCAAATCAAACATTAAGTTTTCTTTGGAGGAGAGTGGCAGAAGCTTTTCTTGTTTCAGCAATTACTTGGATAGCTTGGTTAATTAGGTCTTCATCATTACCAGCATCTCATCATCAGAAAGATCATTTTGCTGTTTCAAGTTTGCTTTCTAATGCTGCAACAATTTCAGGATTATATATATCGTCTTCTGTAAGACCTTGCATATATTTGTTTCTTAGTTGAGAAACAACTCTATCAATTTCTGATGTATCGACAAATGGAGCTTGGATTCTTGTTGGGAATTTTGTTGAAGGATCCATATAGAGCATATCTCATTTACCTACTAGATCTTCAGCTCATTTACGTCATAGAATTGTTCTACTATCTACTTCTGATACTACTCAGAATGCGATTCTTGTAGGAATATTTGCTTTAATAAGTCATGTGATAACATTTACTGAAGGTCTCTGTGTGGCTAGAATAAGATGAATTCAAACGGCTCTTGCTTTTGCTGCTAGACGATTAACACAGTTTTCTACTTCTTTTTTATTTGCAGAACTTGATAACATCATATCTGCCATTTCGTCTATAATGAATACGATACGGAACATTTTTTCTTTTCATTCAGCAGTCATTTTTTCATTGTATTCGCTTATTTTCTTAACTCTTTCTTCTTTTAATATTGTATATCTTCTTTCCATTTCTTGTACTGTCCATTGAAGAAGTTTTATTGCTTTTCAACTATCGTATACGATAGGAGCAAGAAGATATGGAAGTCATGAGTACATTTCTAGTTCCACCTGCTTTGGATCAACCATTAAGAATTTTAATTCTGCAGGGGTATTTTGAAACATAAGTGATAGGATGAAATCGTTTACTCATACTGATTTTCAGCTACCAGTTGCTCAGGCAATAAGGAGGTGAGGCATGCTTTCAAGTGATTTTACTTGGATGGCTCCATCGATACCTTTTCCTAAAGCTAGGGTAGTGGATTCATTTTTCATACCTTCTGAGAACTCTTGGGTATTGATTACATCTCCTAATCTTACCATATTTGGTTTAGGGTTAGGAATTTGGATACCTACAAGATCTGTTCATGGGATAGGAGCAATTATTCTTAATGATTTAGCTTTTAGTGAAAGTTTTATATCGTTAGCTAGTGTTTCAATAGCTGTGATTCTGATACCTTCTGAAGGTCTGATTTTAATTTGGATAATTGATGGTCAGATGTCAAATCCCTCAATACTTACTGGGACTCAGAATTCATTTAATTTAGTTTGAAGTGATCTAGCATTATTAATTAAGAAACTTTCATCAATTGTTTGATCTTTTCAGAGATTAGATTCTAATGAATTTACAGGGAAAGTTGGTTTATCTCATGAGTAATGTATGGTTGCTCTTGGTTTCTTTTCTTCAATTTTTTCTTCAATGTCTTTTTTGAGAAGGTCTTTAAGTAAAGATCCTTTTCATTTTCCTACTACTTTTCATGTTGCTTCTGATACTTTTTCTCTTATTTCTTCTGTTGAGATTTCTGGTCTTGTAATAGTTATTGTTGGTCTTTCAGATTTAGTAGCTTTTTTATCTTTTGGTTTAGGACTTTCTTCTATATTAATTTTTGGAATTTTGGGTAGACGTACATTTAGTACATATAATAGATATCCTACTAATACGACTATTAAGAATATGATGATTACTTTAATTGCAGTGATATAACTTCAATCATCATTTTTAAGTCATTTTTCCAGAAGCCATATTAATGGCCATGAAAAATATCATCAACATCAAGCCCAATTAATTGGTGTTGTTGGACTCCACATATATACATTTAGTCCTCAAGAAACGACCATTAAAAAAACAAAGAAGAATTTCATTAGGAATCTTGCTAGATGGCCTTTCCATAAAACGAGTATTCCAGTAAAGATACAAAAAGCAAAGAAGAAGATTAATCCTTGTTCTCAAAATGCTATTTTGCTGTATTTTGTGAAAAATTCAAATATAGGAGATCCTTCTGCCATTGCTCTAGAGAAAAAATAGAGAACTCCTAATAATATTAATCAGATTCAAATATGGTTTTTATTTAGTGTAAAGCTCCTACTACGAGCTCTTCTTCTCCTTCTAGCCAAAATAAAATAATATATGAGGTAAAAGTTGTTTTTATGTAATAAATAAGATAACTTTTTTGTATGAAGTTTCAAGTTATAAATTTGAAAAAATAACTTTTTTTGTTAAAAGTTTTATGTTAATTTTTGAGATTTTTCTATTTTAATTGTTCTTAATAAATGCGACATATATGAAATTAAAATGTCAAGTTTTGATTTTTAATTTTCGTTGCAATCAGAACTGGTTTTTCTATTATATGGGTGAAAAATATTTGTATTTTTTTTATTTAAAAATTAAGGTAATATTATGGACGAAAAAGAACAATTATTTTGATGAAGTGATGAAAAGAATTTGATTAGTAATTCAATAGAAAAGGAAATTACTCAATCATATATTGATTATGCGATGTCTGTTATTATTTCTCGTGCACTTCCTGATACTAGGGATTGATTTAAACCTGTATTAAGAAGAATCCTTTTTTGAATGGCATGAATGAATAATTTTTTTAGAGAAAAACATAAGAAATCAGCTAGAATTGTTTGAGAGGTAATGTGAAAATATCATCCACATGGAGATTCTTCAATATATGAGGCTATGGTTAGATTAGCTCAGCCTTGGTCTATGAGATATCCATTAGTAGATGGACAAGGAAACTTCGGTTCTATTGACTGAGATTGAGCAGCTGCTATGAGGTATACTGAAGCAAGATTGACAAAAATTGCTGAGGAAATGCTAGCTGATTTAGATCAAGATACTATTGATTGGAGAGATAATTTTGATGGTTCATTAAAAGAACCTATTATGTTGCCAACGAAATTCCCTAATCATCTTTGTAATGGTACAATGGGTATCGCTGTTTGAATGGCTACAAATATGGCACCTCATAATTTGACAGAAGTTTTGGATGCAGCACAATTAATTTTGGATAAAGAATGAAAAGAAGAAACTGTTGTTGATGAAAATTGAGCTGAAGTAAAAAGACCTTATTCTGTTACAGTTGAGGAAATTATGCAGATTATTAAATGACCTGATTTCCCTACTGGATGAATGATTTTTGATTCTAATAATATATTAGAAGTATATAGAAAGTGAAAGTGATCAATTGTTGTTCGTTGAAAGACTCATGATGAAGTTTATGAGTGAGCACACGTTATTGTTGTTGATGAGATTCCTTATCAAGTTAATAAGGCTTCACTTGTTGCTAAAATATGAGAATTAGTTGTTGATAAGAAAATTGAAGGTATTAATGATATTCGTGATGAATCTAATAAACATAAGATTAGGATTGCAATTTATCTTAAGAAATGAGTAGATCCAGATTTGGTTCTTGTTCAATTATTTAAATTAACTGATTTACAGACTAATTTTAATTTGAATAATGTATCTCTTGTAGATAACTGAACACAACCAAGACTTCTTAATATTAAGGATCTTTTGATGGAGTTCGTTACTTTCCGTAGATCTGTTGTATATAGGAGATCAGTTTTCCAATTAAATAAAGCTAAAGATAGATTACATATATTAGAGTGATTGAAAAAGGCTATTGATATTATTGATGAAGTAATTGATACAATTAAGAAATCAGAATCAAAGGCAGATGCTAGAACTAATTTGATGGAGAAGTTCTGATTCTCTGAGAAACAGGCTGAATATATTCTTTTGATGAGATTACAATCTCTTGTTTGATTGGAAATTCAGAAGATCTCAGATGAAATTGAAGAAAAATTAAAGTTAATTGATGAGTTAGAACATATTCTTGCAGATCCTGAGAAATTGGATGAAGTTATTTCAAAGGAATTTGCATATATGAAAGAAAAATATGGAGATGAAAGAAGAACTGAGTTATCAAATGATACAAGTGTTTATAATATATCTTGAAGTCTTAAAGAATTCCAAAAGGCTGCAGATAGAGTTAAAGAAGATGTTATTTGTTGGATTTGAAATGATTTCTCTTTAAGAGTTTTGTATCAAACAAGAATTCAAAATATTCCTGAAGAGACGTTAGATTTGATTTATACTCATAATCAAGATAAACTTATTGTTATCACTGATATTTGAGAGTTAGTTGTTCAAAGATTGAAAGATTTTGGACCATCTTCTATGGCTAAACCATCAATGAATCTTAAGGAACATTTCTGATTAAAATGAAAAATTGTGTTTGCTAAGACATTACATTTCCAATATGAATATCTAGTATTCTTAACGAATCAAAATAACATTAAGAAGACTAAGAAAGAATTAGTATTGAGCTTTAAAAAGTTTCCTACTACAATAATGTCATTACAACCATGAGAGAAAATTTGTAGAGTATTGCCTGTTAATAATTGAGATCATCTTTGAGTTGTTACAAAACAAGGTTGGATGTTATTATTTAAGTCTGACGATGTAAGACCTATGTGAAAGACTTCTTGATGAGTTAAGGCTATAGAACTTCAAGAAGGTGATCAAGTTGCTAATATGTTCTTGCATAATGATGAGCCATTTATTCTTATTTACTCTGATAAGAATGGTAAATTGTTGTCATTAGAGGATTTGAAAATATGGAAGAGAGCTAGAAAATGACAAGTTGTAATGGTTTGAAATGAGAAACTTGAGTGATGAATATCTATAATTGAATGAGCTGTTAGAATTCGTTTTGAAGATTGAACATTAAAGACGTTACATTCTAATGATATTTCATTGGATGAGCCTGAAACTCCATTATATAATATGGTTGATAAGAAGATTGATGTTGTTTATCGTCCTTGGGAAGAAAAAACAGAAAATATGAAGTATAAGGAAGATAAGAAGAAGATAGAAAAACAAAATTGATGATTATTTGATATTCCTGCAGAAGAAAAGCAGGATTCAGTCGAAGAAGTAGTTGATGAGCCTGTTGATGAAGCTACATCTGAGGGAGAGGAGAGTGAGGAATAATTTATTGAGAAAATTTTAAAGGCCTAGTAAAGAAATTTACTAGGTTTTTTTGATTAAAAAAACTGCTCGAAAATTGACAAATTTTGTGAAAATACTTATTATTATATAGTATTTTATATTCTCATAAATTATCTATGCCAAGAAAAAAAACAAAAGTTAGTTTAAAAGAAGAAAAACAACTAAAAAAGACAAAAACTGCAGCTAAAAAATCAGCTGAGAAAAAGACTGCAGCTAAAAAGGAAACTAAAAAAGTAGTTGTTAAAAAAGCAACTGAAAAAAAAGTTGCAGTAAAGAAGACTGTTGCTAAAAAATCTGTGATAAAAAAGGTTGTAGCTAAAAAGGCTTCACCAAAGAAAGTTATTGATAAAGAAGTTAAAGAAGTTTTAGAACCTAAGTGAAAGCTTTTTTCTAAAATATTTGTTGTTGAATCTTGGTGAGAAAGTATTTCTTATGAAGAACAAGAATCATTTTATGTTTTTTCTACTTCTTCTAATAAGAGATTATATTATTCAACTTTCTTTTGAAAGGAAAAAGTTGATGCTTTGGCAAGTATTATAAATTGTATTGTATATATGGTTAAGGAGGAATTAAAGGCTAATTGAAGAAGATTAGATTATTTTGAAGCTGATAGATGAACATTACAAGCTGATTATAGGGCTAAGCATTGGTTTGATTTTTGAGGAATTGTTGATGTTAATTTGGTTAAAGATGTTCAATGAAGATTTTGAATCTCTGCAAAAGAGCTTTGTGATTGGTTGAATGAATATCGTAAGGATGTGGGAATTTAATTTAATCTTATTAAAATGTGATTATTTGAAAAGGCATGGGAGAGTTATAAAACACTTTCTTATGAGAAGAAAAAAGAGACCGTATTAAATATGTTGAAATCACTTGATTCTAATGTTTTGGGTGATCTTATTTCTTCTATTGAAAAAGAAGATTATCCTGAGGAAAATTTGGATAAAGTGTATAAAATTTCTTATGAGACATTAGATGAATATAAAGATAAAGAGGAGCAGGAAAAGAAAAATTTGTTGGCTGATAGATTGAGTAAATTACATGAAATGTCTGAAGCTTCAAAAGTTGAAGATGAGAAGGATGCCGTTAATATATTGGACACTATTGAAAAAATAGATTTTTAGTTCTTATTAATAATAAAAATGTCTAATGAAAGTGTTTCTGATGATGTTATTTCTAAAGAGGAACTTGGAGATTGAAAGGTTGATTGAAAAGAAATTGCTTGATGGAATGAATTTATTAAGGATAAAACAGATCAAGAAAGGCAAAAGATATCACAAGAAATAGCCGATAAAGTAAAAAGTTTGGCTATCGATGAAAATGATAAGTGAATGATAAATTATGCAGAGGCTGATGCAACTCAGGAAGTTATGAAGAAATATAAGGAGATGTCTTCAAGTGATGGTTCTCTTGATGAATGAATTTCAAGAAGGGAATCTGTTAGTGTTGGAGATAAAAATGATGAAGTTGAATGAACTGATCAAGAAATTTGATGAGTTGATCAAAAAATTGGATGAGTCACTCAAGAAGTTGTTCCTGAATGAATAAAGGATGATATCGATGTTGATAAATTAGAATCAATAATTGCAGATATTAAAAAAACTTGAGAGGTTGATAAAAGAATGAATTGATATATTGAAAGCAGTGCAAAGAATTGACTTCTTAGTATTAAAAGTCAATGTTTAAAAATTATTGAAAGTTTTAAATGAGAAGAAATTAATAAAGAAGTCGCTGCTAAAGCGATTCTTTCATTACTAAAGATTAATCAGGTTTTGTGAATTGTAAAAATTGAATGATGAGATCCTATTAACTTGAAAGGTAATTGTTTTGAACAACTTGTTAATTTGATTTGAACAAAAGAGTTTAATTTTGTTAAAATTTTATGATCTAATGAGTGAAAAATTGTTGCTGCAGCTTGTGAAGAATGAAAAAAATTATTGCAAAAACCATCTGAGGAGGAGCAGCAAAAAATAAATAATTGGAATCAGTCAAAAGATGAGATTTCATATTTGAAAGAAGTGAGTGAGTGATTGACATGAGAGTGAGTTAGTTGAGCGTTTATTGAATTGAGAAATAAGTTAAATGAAAAATGAAATGAAGAAGAAAGAAAGAAATTTGAAAAGGCAGTTTTTACTTTAATACAAAAGTGTTGTCCTAAAATTAAAAATGATGTATGATATACAAAGTTAGAAAAGAATTTTTATTCCGATAAAATTAAAAAATTTCAGCAGGCAGTGTTCGATAAGTCAAAAGAAAAAGGTGTTGATGAGGAGTATAAAAAAGCATGGGAAGATTTGAGTCAAGGTATTGAGCCAGCTGAAAAAGCTATTGATGGTAAGTTATGAAGGAATACGTTAAATTGTTTGGTTAGATTCGCTACTAAGTGATTGGAATTTAAACCAAAAGAGTTTGAAGAAAAAGATGGTACAGCTAAGCTAAATGTATGAACTGAGAAAAAGGAAACTTGAACTGAATTAGAAAAAATGCCATTAACTTTTGCATCATTTATGCAATTTTGAACATTATCCGAAGAATGAGGTTTTAAGGTATTTAAATTTAAGGATAATCCTTGAGAATCAGATTTTGTTAAAAAGGAATTATGATCTAATAAAAAATATGTAGAAATTTCTGGTAAACAATTCTATATAGAGGGATGAGCTCAAGAAGAACTCCAGTTTAGGAATATTCATGTTGTTCATAAATGAAGGGATGCAGATTGAAATATTGTACCAATAAAAACAACAGAATTATGTTTTTGAAAGTTTGATGCGAAATGAAATTTTATTGATTGATCATGATCTAAAGTAATAATTGATAGTGATTGAAATCGAATTAGTTCACTTTTAATAACTGAAATTAAGGATCAACATGATAATGTAATTAATTTGTGAGTAAAGACTATGTGATGAAAAAAGAAAACTTTTGATAAAGATGGTAAAACAGTAGATAAACAGGTAGTTAAGCGGAGAATTGATGTCTTTGGTAAGGAATGAAATGATACAAAAGAAATGTCTGATGAACAAATTAATACAATTCTTGCTAATCCTGAGGCATGTAAGGTTATTTTAGATCTTGCAATTAATGCGTATAAAGAAACGATGCATAGACCTTCGCATGTTTGAAGATATAATTTGAATCACATTATAGATGGTTTATTACTTAAATTTTCAAAGGATGGTGACATATCTGATAAGTTATTGAAGTTAGATTGAAAAGGATATCGTTGATATTTTGATGAATGATTGTCGGCTGATGATAGAGTTTGTAGGTTTTTATGATTATCTGAGTGATTAAGGTCAAACCCTGAGAATAAAATTAATAAAACTGATTTGAGTGTTGCTCAAATGAATGAATTTGATGCACGTGGAAAGGCCTCTGAAAGAAAAGAATATAGAAGTGGTTTAAAACAATATGAAAGAATTGTGGGTAGATTGTGATTATTAAAAGATATATTGGATAAAAAGGATTTAAATCCTGAAACATGATTGTGAGAGAAAGAGAAACCTATAGGTTTTGTGGATGATATGACTTTACCAAAAAACTGAGAATCATTGAATATAGACAAACCTGATATTGCTTAAATTCTTATATTTCTGGTAAGTATATTAAGAATTATAGTACTTGATTTTTTTAGACATAACTCTATCTTAAAGTAAGAATCTTTTACATTCTTACTTTTTTTGAATGAAAAACACTATTTTATCACTGTTTTTGTTCTCATTATTTGCGTTTTTTGCAGTTTGTTCTGCAACATCCGATGTTGACGTACAATTAGTTGATCAGCTTTATTCTTGATCAAAAGTAATTGATGCTGATTCTTTTAAATTTAAGCAAGCTAAAAGTTGTGAATCATTAGAAGAAATGTTGGCTAAATATGCAAAAGAAAGACCTGTTTATAGAGATTATTGATTTTGAATAAATTATTCAAATTGACTTGAAAAATGAGTTTCTATTCAGGCTTTGGATGTTGAGGATGCCGTTGCTTATGATGAAGCTGAAACAGCATCACTTTCGATGGATTCTAGTTCTGTTGATTTTTCTCAAACTAATATTCAAAAAAAATGAGTAGATGAACCTGATAAAATTAAGACAGATTGAAAATATTTCTATTATTATAATGAGAAGACAGGTAAAGTTTCTATCGTTGAATCTCCTTTAGATATAAGTAATTCAACTTTAGATCCAAATAAAGTAAAAATAGTTAAAGAAATTGAGATTCCTTCTTCTTTGAATGGTGTAGAATTATTCGTTAATGATAACCGTCTTGTTATTATATGAAATTATTGGGCAAATATTTGGGATTATGAATATATTTTTAATGAGAATCGTACTATAACTGCTATTTATGATATTTCAGATATAAATAATTTAAATTTGTTAAAATTTGAGAATCTTCCTTGATATTATAGAGATGCCAGATTAATTTGAAATCAGTTATATGTTGTTACACAACAGAGTTTGAATTGGTATGTTTGGAAATCTAGTAAAGTTGATTTGAAAAGATGATTGAGTAGTGTAGAGATTACTTCTAAAGGTTCTCAATTAAATGAAGTTGATTGTTCTGATATATCTTATGTGCTTCCTGAAGATGAAGATTTGAATCTAAATCCAACATTTACTATTGTTACTTCAATTAATATTAAGGATACTAATCAGAAAGATACAACGACTGCTTTACTTTCTCCTACATGAGAACTTCATATGAGTAAAGATTCATTGTATTTAGTTTCTAATTATTATACTCCAGCTAGATGGAGATGTCCTGTATGATTATATTGTGTTACGTCTGTTTTTTGATGAAAAACTCAGACTATGATCCATAAATTTTCAAGAGATTGAGCTAGTTTAAAGTATGTGAATACTGCATTGGCTCAATGAACATTATTAACACAATATAGTATGGATGAAGATTTTAAAGGTAATTTCAGAATTCTTACAAGTGTTTGGGATAATGAAAGATCAACTAGTCTTTATGTATTTGATAGTTCACTTAAATTAGCATGAAAACTAGAGAATATTGAGCCTGGTGAGAGTTTTAAATCATCTAGATATATTTGAGATAAATTGTATTTAGTAACATTTGAGCAGATTGATCCTTTATTTGTAATTGATATTGCTGATATTAAGAATCCTAAGATTTTATGAGAATTGAAAATTCCTTGATATAGTACTTATTTACATCCTTTAAAGAGTGAAGAAAGTAAACAGTATTTAGTTTGACTTTGATATTCAACTGCAGAAAATCAGTGGTGATGAATTATTAATTCTTGAGTTAAATTATCTTTGTTTGAGGTAGATTATGCTAGAAATGCTTCTTGAAATATATCTATTTCTGAATTAGATTCTCTTACACAAGGTGGACAATGATCTTCTTCTGATGCTTTGTCTAATCCAAGACTTTTTGTGATGGATAAGGATGGTAATATAACATTGCCATTAGAATTAGAAGAATGGGTGACTGAGTGAGAGAATTGTAGTATTTCTTATGATAAGAATTGAAATGAGATTAGTAGAAATTGTTATCCTACAACAAAATTGAAAGAGAATTTCATTTGATTAAAGAAATTTAGTGTAAGTACGGAAGATTGAATTAAAGAAGTTTTTGCTAAAAATTATATAGATAATCCTTCTGTTAAGAGTTATAGTTGGTATTTAAGAGATATGAGAGTTTGATATGCTTGAGATGCTCTATATACATTCAATCCTTTATTTGTTGATTTTATCTTCCCTAATGATACTAGTAAGCTAGTAGAATTTAAATAATTATTTAGTTGTTAATCTATCAAAATGAAAAAAATATTAGTTAGTTTAGTTTTGTGAATTTCTTTTATTTCTTTTGCTTCTGCATTATCTCTTTCAGATGCATTAAAGGATTCGGATAAATTATTAAAGCAAGTTGAAACTTTAGTTATTGAGTGAAACGAAGATGAAATAATTTCTTCATTACATGAAAAATGAATAACTATTCATGATACTTGGGAAGCTTTTAATCCTACCAGATCAATTAGAAGGGATGAGGCTGCTAAGATGCTTACATTAGCTGTAAAATATTTACCAAGTACTTCTAAATTAAGTAAGTGAAAAGGTGTATCATGTACTTTCTCTGATAGCTCAAAAGCTTGGGATGATTTGAGAGATATTATTGTTGAATCTTGTGAAAAGGGACTGTTTAAGTGAAGTAATGGTAATTTTAATCCTCAAAATTCTATTACTTATGCTCAGGTATTTACTGTATTATGAAGAATGCTTTATTGAATGCAGGATGAATCAAAAGGTCATTATGCAAGTGAATATGTTAAATTATTAGTTAATGATTGATATTTGGATGAAAGTTTCTCTAGTCAATCGTTGTGGAACAAGGATGCAAATAGGGGAGATATAGCAAAGTTACTTGTTAAGGTAATAGAGTAATAATTATAATAATTTTTAAAAAAATCTCTTTCTTTGATGAAAGAGGTTTTTTATATTATATATCTTTTTTTAAATAATGGTTGTTTAAATCTCTAATTATCTTCTTATTAATCAATATTTTCTAATTTTGTGGTTATAATTGTAATGTGGTGAAATTGTTTATTATTTGTATTTAATATGGAAGAAGAAAAAGAGTATTCATTAGGTGAAAAAAGAGAGGTTCAAAAAATCTTGGATAAGTATTTATGAAACCAATCTTTTTCTGTTGAAAATTTTGATGATGATATGATTTCTTTATTAATATCCTTATTGACTGAGAAAGATGATGAGAAAAAGAAGGAATTACGAGAACAAGTTAATGATAAGATAAAGACTTCGGAGAGGGGATTATTTAGTGCTTATTTATGAATTCATGAGGTTTGAGATTCTATGGATACGGTTAGATATTCAAAATCGGAATTAAATGATTTAAGTTATCATATTAAAAATGATAAAGAATTAGATTCAATTAATGGTCAGATTGAGCTTTTATAATTTAATTATTGTAATTATTAAAATGGGATATGAAGATAAATCACAAGATGTTATTATAAAAGATTTGCATAAGGAATTTTATAAAATTGATAAGGTTTGATATAGGGATGATCAAGAAATTTTTACCGCATGACAGCATTTAGTAGATAGATATATTTGAGAGATAAAAAAGGATCCTAAAATGAATTATTGACCTTGGGCTTTGGAGCCTCTAAAAAAATATAAACTTGAATTACAAAAAAGGTTTAATGAGTGTAAGTGACTTAAACTTTTTACTGGGAATAAGGATCTTCTTGAAAAAGTTTCAAAAGAGTTAGATGCAGCAGAAAATGAAACATTAAAAAGATTGGGAATAAATTCTGTTACAAAGGAACATGTTCAGCAAAAAAGGAAAGTTGATAAAGCAGTTTGATGAAAGGTATTTGATATTGATAAGAAAAATTGAGATTTTATTTTGACTGAGAAAGTAAATCCGTTGAAAATTCATGATGTTTTGAAACATGTTTGTAAGAATAAGGCTGTTTATAAGATAGATTATTCTGATTGTAAAAATCCTAAAATTAAAGATAAAATGACTGGTATGATTTGATGAAATTCGTGCTGGATATCTTATAATGAAGCAAGTCATACATATTTATTAAGTGATAAAAATTGAAATGTTTTATCGGACAGAGCTTTAATATGGGAAGGAGTTAGATTAAAAGAAGATAAAATGATGGCAGCTCAGTTGAAAGATAAATGAGGTTTATCAGTTAGAGATCAGGAAGCTTTAGACAATCTTCGTTCGACATCAAAACCATTTAATTTTGATGCAAATAATTATAGATATTATGAACAGTATAGTGCTGTACATGGAAATATTTGTGCTGCTTATGCATATTGATGTTTATCTGATATTTTGTCAAAGCAATGACGTTGTTTTTTGTCTCCAGAAGTTAGTGCGTGGGAAATAGCAAATTCTAGGTATATTAAAAAGGATTTTAATGTTGATGAGATAAATGCTAATAATCCCCAACAACAAATTGTTAATGCTCCTGCCGGTACTCTTTTAACTGTCAGATATAATAAAACAAGAGCTAGACCAACTTGAGTATCTCATGTTATGGTCTCATTATGAAATTGAGTTTATACCGATCTTTTTTGACCTCATATTAGAAAAATTGATTTCAAATCTCAAACAAAATTTAATTGAAAGAGTTTTACTTATGCATGACATTTATATTCTTTGTCTTGAGATTCTCGTCTTATTTCTCCTAAAATTTGAAACTTCCCTGTTTGAAAGGAAGGTGAACATGTATGAGAGAATTTAACACCAGAGGAATTTGCAAAGCAAATTCATCGTGATACCTGAATGAATATGAATTACATCAGATCTTTAATTGTGAGGCAAAATCATTTAACTGCATCCAATTTTTGAACAAAATATCCTAAACTTTCTATAAGAATTATTTCAAAGGAAATTACTGATTTAAAATTAGATAATAAGGAATGAAGTTCAGATGTTGCAAGAGAATTTTTAGATTCGATAAAATTAAATAAACCAAGAATTATGGATTTATATCCTCAGTTATCAAACCATGAGTATGATGAAATAGCAAAAAGAGCGTTGTGAATTTTGTATCAAGAGAGTGATGGATGAAAGTCTTTTAAATATTTTTTAAAGGAGGGTATTCTTCATATGTGAAATTGAATGTTTTCTAGTTTGTTTTCGGATAGTTGGTCGCGTTGATTTACTCAAATAAAATTTGATATGAATGTTTGAGCAGAGTCAAAATTAAGATCAAATTTGATATCTTTTTGAATTTATGGTGAAAATGATTTAAAAGATGCAGGGAAATGTTGAATTGCAACGATGATGATTTTGATTGAGAATTATAGAAACATAATACAGCCTAAGCTTTTGGATCCAATGTGGAATTCTGATCATCCATATGATAGGAAGTGAAATCCTGTTGATAGGCCTCCTATGACTAAAGAGAATTGTTTTGATTATCTTTATTATACATGGAATAGACCTTCTGAAATAGCTAGATGAACTGCTACTCCTCAGACAAATAGATATATTGCACAGGCTAATAGATATGTTAGTCAACATGTTGCTTAAATATTTTCTTGTTTTTTTTGTTAAAATTATTAAAATCACGTAGTGTAATTTGGTGCTATTTAGATTTTTTGTTTTTATTTAAAATGGATTTTGATCCTAAGAAAAATTATTATGAGATACTTTGAGTATGAGAAGATGCTACTCAAGATGAAATAAAAAAAGCTTTTAGAAAATGAGCAGTTAAATACCATCCTGATCGTTGAGGTTCAAAAGAAAAATTTCAGGAAATAAATGAGGCTTATCAAGTTCTTTCTAATGAAAAGACAAAACAGCAATATGATGTTTATAGAAAGTGATGATTCTGAGCTTGATGATTTTGATGATGAGGATTCGATTTTTGATGATTCTGATGATGATGAGCTTGAGTTCAAATTGATTTCTGAGATATTTGAGATCTTTTAGGATGAATGTTTTGAGGTGGTTTTTGATGATCAAGAAAAAGAAGGGCTACTAAATGAGATGATCTTGAAAAGCATATTGAGATAAGTTTTGAAGATTCATATTTATGAGTTAAGAAAAAGATTTCTTATACAAGAAAGAAAAAAGTTGATTGAATTGTTTCAGAGCAATGTCAGAATTGTAAGTGAAGTTGAAGAATTTCACAACAATCTCAGACTATGTTTTGAACTTTTCAGACGCAAGTAGCCTGTCCAGAGTGTTGATGATTGTGAGAAATATATAAGAAAGATTGAAAAAAATTGGAGAATTGATGATTTGTTGATGTTAAAGAAATAATTGAATTAGATATCCCGGCTTGAATAAAAAATTGAAGTTATCTTAAATATTCTGAGAAAGGTAATGAATGAATTTGAACGCTTCCATCTTGAGATTTATTTGTTAAGATTTTAGTTAAAGATTCTACAAAATATCAGAGAAAGGAAGATGATCTTTATGTTAATGCAGAGATTTCTTTATTTGATTTAGTTTTGTGATGAGAGGTAGAGGTTCCTCATCCAGAATGAAAAATGAAGGTGAAGGTTCCTAAGTGAACTCAAATTTGACAAAAAATTCGTGTCACATGAAAGTGATTTGGTGAAAAATGATTGTTTAAAAAAAAGTGAGATATGATTGTTAATTTGCAAGTTTCTATTCCTAAGAGATTGACAAAAGATCAGGAAAAACTATGGAAAGATCTTCAAAAAATATCATAATAATTGTGATAAAAATATTAAGAGTCGTTCTTGGCTCTTTTTTTTAAATAATCTTTTCATAAATTTGACAAATTTAAAAATTATGTTATAATATACATGTATTTATTACTTATACAAAAACAAACATGAAAAAATTAGCTAAAAAAGTTGGACTTTGGAAGCCAGAATCAGAGAGGACAGCTAAACAAAGAGCAGTTAGAGATGTTGTTTTTTGGATTGTTGTTGTATATGCGGTTGTTTTGACTTTCTTTGCAGCTGATGCTGAGGTAAGATTAGCTCAAGCAGAATGTAATTATGCAACAGCAGATGTTTCTGCAAGCAATGTTGCAATAGCTCAACTTTCTCAATTATAGAATATTTTCTGTCGTTTCTGAGTTTACCCAGGTTTTCTGGGTTTTTTTATTAATTAATTTTTAGTTATTTTCATCTCAAAATATGTCTTCAAGATTAATTTTTTCTCCTTGTTTTTTTTCTTTTAAATATTGATTTAAATATTCTTTTTTTTGCGTTAACTTTGAAATTGAGTCTAGTAGAATATTATAATCTCAAGATTTTGGATATACATAAGTGATAGGATCGAGCAATCCTGTTGGTCTAATTATTTGTTCAACAACTTTATCAGAAAGTTCTAATTCGTATTCTGCAGGAGTAGCTGATAAAAATATTGATTTTACATCTTTTTTAAGTTTGCGGTATAATGTTTCTTGCTGATTATTCTTTCTAGCTTGACGGTTTACAAGTTTATTATTATTTTCTTGTTGTTTTATTATTTCTTGGTGAGCTGTTGAAACAAAATCAAGTTCTGCAGCTGCTTCGTCAAGTTTAATGTCGTTGATGTTTTTCCATCAGAGTGTTGCTTCAAGTTCTTCATATCTTAATGGTCTGTGATCAATTGCTGATGGAAGACGGAATCCATAACGTATTAGATTATTTTTTCTTGCTCTATCTCATTGTGCCATGGCTCTTAATTGTGGTAGAGTCATATGTGATTCATCAACAATTAGAAGAAAGTCATCAGGGAAGTAATCAAAGATTGTGTTAGGTGGTTCTCAAGGTAATCTTTTATCAAAATACAGTGAGTAATTTTCTATTCCGTTAACAAATCATGTTTCTCTAATCATTCTGATATCGTATTCTACTCTTTTTTTTATTCTTTCGGCTTCGACTAGCATTCATAATTTTTCGAATTCCTTTATACGTAGTTCTTTTTCTGCATTTATTTGACTTAAAATTGTTTCTAGATCAGAATCGTCTTGTAAGTATTGTGTTGCAGGCCAAAGCATTGCTTTTTGAACTGATTCCTTTAATTCATAGCTTTGAGAGTCTCTTTTTTCTATTCTTTCTATTATGTCTTCATCGAAAAAAATACGGAACATGCATCTTTCTGTTGAAGAAAAGATGTCTAACATATCTCCTTTCATTTCAAACATTCATGGTTCTATTTTTCAATGAATTGGTTTATATTGCATATGTAGAAGTTGTTTTTTTATTTCGTTGAAATCGTATTTTTTTCCAACGTATAATTGAAGGCAGTTTTCCTCAAAGAATCTACTTTGTCATAGTCAATATAATGATGATGCAGATGCCACAACAATTACATCTTTTCTGCTTAGTAGTGATGCCATTGTTGCCAGTCTGTACATCTCAATTTCTTGATTAATAGTTGCCTCTTTTTCTATGTATGTTCCAGAACTTGGAAGGTAACTTTCTGGTTGATAATAATCAAAATATGATATAAAATAATGTACTGCATTATTTGGAAAAAAAGCTTTGAACTCTGTTGCTAGTTGCGCAGCAAGTGTTTTGTTGTGAGAAATGACAAGTGTTGGTTTTTGTACTTTTTGTATGATGTTTGCGATTGTAAATGTTTTTCATGTTCATGTTGCTCATAATAGTGTTATTTTATTTTTTCATTCATTAAAAGATTCAGCAATTTGATTAATTGCTTTTGGTTGATCTCATGCGGGTTGATAACTTGATTTTAAATCAAACATCTTTTATGAAAAGTTAAATTAACTTATTCTATTTCATTAAATCTTGGGAAGAATAAGTAGACTATGTTGTAAAATGAGTCTATGACTTTATCCAATCATTTTTCTTGTTTTAGCATTTTTTCTGTAAGTATTCATTCAAGTCTGAACATTTCATTTTCTACTTGTTTTCATATAGTTTGGAATTCTTTGTCAGTTGAATTTTTATCGTTTAATTCACGGAATTTCCAAAATAATTCTGGCTTTGATTCGACAAATCTGTTGAATAATTGTCATCATTTTGTCTTTTTGATAAGTTCTAATTTTTCTAAGATATATTCTTTAATAATTGAGTTTATATCTTCTTCTTCTTTTTTTGATAAATTAGAAAAAATAGGTCCTAACATAGGATGCTCTTTTAAATCAGATATATATGGTATTTTTTTCTTATTCTCTTCGTAATTTATAATTATATTTTTTATTTGTTCTATTTCTTGTTCTTTCATAAAACCTTTTAAGTGTTATTTAAAAAAATTCCCGTGTTTTGGGGAAAACAATAGAAAATATGATTATTTGTTTTAAAAAATCAAGTACAATTATTGTTATAAAATAGGAATTTAAAATTTAAATTTTTCAATTTTAGTATGCTTGAAAACTTGAAAAAAATAACTACTATAAAATGTGATTTATGGATTATACTTGCGATGAAAAAGTCTATTACTTTGTTTCAATGAGAAAATGAATATGCGATAAAGAAGGAAATTCTTAAGTGGACTTCTGCTTTTTCTGAAAAATATTGAAGTGAATCTATTTTTAAATTTAATTTTGAAAATTGGGATCTTTCTTCTGTAAATCAAGCTTTGTTTGCTTGATGATTATTCGTAACTAAGAAATTGATAATTATAGAATGAATACCAAAAGATACTTTCCGTGAGTCAGGATTTTTACAAGATCAGATTGATATCTTTTTTTCAGAGTTTCAGAAGAATTTTGATTTTTTAACTGATGATACTTTTGTTGTTTTTGTTTCTTATAAACCTGATAGTAGAACAAAAGTTTATAAGTGGCTTAAGGATAATGTTGAGGTTAAAGAATTTCCTGCATTTAGGGAACCAAGTATTAAGAAGGAAATAGTATCTTTACTTTCTCCTATAAAAATTTGAGATGAAGAATTGTCTTATTTCATCTCTAAGGTGTGAAAAGATATGTTTCGTATTGAAAATGAGGTAGAAAAATTGAAATTAATTTTACCTGAATGAGCTGTAGTGTCAAAAGATGTTATTGATAAATATTGTGTATCTTTAACACAGGCGAATTGATTTGAAATTTTAGAAAATTTATTTGTTAATCCTAATAAATCTATTGGATTGATTTCTAATATGCAAGAGGAGGGTAGAGAATGGATAGAAGTAAATTGATTGCTTTTGTGGGGTGTTAAAATTTTTTTCCAAATGCTTGATTGTAAACGTAGTTGAATTGTAGATTCTAAGCAAATTGCATCGGAATTGAAAGTTAGTCCGTTTGTTGTTTTAAAAAATATGAAGATTCTGCCTGAAATTGAAAATCATGAACAATATTTGAAAGAACTATTTAAAGAGTTTTTGAATCTTGATTTTTGAATTAAGTCTTGAAAATATATTGATTCTTATTATTGGTTAGCAGTAAAAAGAAAAATGTTGGGAATATCTATTTAGATTTCGTTGTGTTGTTTGATGAAAAAAAAGGTTTTAGTTTTATTATTTTTATTTGGTGTTTTCTTTTGATTAGATGTTTCGTATTGAACAACTAATAGTTTTCAGGATAGATTGTATTGTAATGTAACTGATAATTCAGTTAGTGTGTATTTAATGAAGGAAGAGTGAATGTTGAAATGTAAGGATTTTATCAGTGTCTTGAATGATTATTTGACTGAAGAATATAATGTTTTGATTCAGGTAATGATTAATCGTAATCGTTGAGATGATTATGAGTATTGGAATAATTTATATGAGGTTAAAAAATCAAAATTTTTGAACCTGTTTTTACAAAGGAAATCTATTCAGAATGCTATGAATGATTTTGAAAGTGACTTTTTGTTAAAATCGCAGGAGTTTCTAGAACCTTCTTTACTTGAGAGAAAGCAGGTTACTGAAATTCAGTTGCTTGCTGTTAATAAGGTATTACTTGACTCTGCTTGAAATAAAGAATTGAAAAAAGCAAAAGAAACACTTGAAGAAAAAATTAGCGTGATTGATAAAATGTTATTATCTCAAAATATGAATGAGTTTATTGTGTATTTTTCACGTTATTTAACTTTATTTGGTTATACTTCATGAAAATAGGAATCGTATCAAGTGGTGTAGAAAGCTTTTCATTATTTCGTTTTCTTTCTAAATATAATCATGAGTATGTAATTTATTATGATAGTTTACATGCTCCTTATTGATTTAAATTTTTTGATACTTCTAAGAAGTTTGTTGAGGAGGGTATTCTGTGGTTAAAAAAGCATTGAGTGGAAAAAATTATTTTACCTCCGGTTTATGAATTGTCTTTTACGGATAAATATTGAGATTTAATTCTTCCTATTTTTTCATTTTATTTGAGAGATTGTGTTTTTAAGTATTCTTTAGTTTGAAAATTGTGATTACTATGAGAATATTCTGACCTTCAAGTCGCTCAGTCTTATATTGTTAAATTGTCGGCTAATTATAATCTTTCAGATAATCAGTTATTAATTAAAAGTTTTTCTTTCCCTTTTAATTTTTGGTCAAAAGATAGTTCGTTGTTAAATTATTTGTTATGAAAATTATCTTGGAAAAGCTTTTTAGTTAATAGTGTTTTAAAGCAGGAGTTGCGTTATTTTAAAGATGCGCATGTTGATACTTTGATTCCATTAAATTATTTATATTTTAATTGAGAAAAAACTATTAAGAAATTTCTTAATTTTAAGAAAATTAGGTTTCATTGAATAGATTGTATTGATGATATTTTTGTTAAATTAGTTAATTTAGAGTGAGATAATTATTCTGTTGCTATTTATTCTACTGATCAAAAGGATTCATTATTGAGTGATAAGAGATTGTTGTGGATGCTTCAAAGATGAAAAGAAGTATCATTGAATTGGCTTTAGTTTTTTATTTGTGAATGAGATATGAATTGTAGTATTCTTGGTTCTTGAAGTTGGGGTACTGCTTTAGCACAACTTTTGGCAATAAATTCTAATAATGTAAAATTATATTCAATTACGGAAAATGATGTATTATTAATTAATAATAAACATGAGAATCCATCCTATTTGCCAGGTATAATATTAAGTGATAGAATAGAAGCAACTTTAGATATGGAATATGCTGTTGAGAATTCAGATATTGTTTTTTTGGTTGTTCCTTCGAAATCTTTGGTTGTTTGTTTAAATCAGTTAAAAGAGATATATAACTGACAAACACTTGTCCTTGCAACTAAATGATGGGATAAAGACTTATTTTGTCCATTATCTTATCATGTAAATTCTATATTATGAGATAATATCCCTTTCGTTGTTTTGTCATGATCTTCACATGCTGAGGAAGTAGCAAATAATATGCCTACAGGAGTTACTTTGGCGTGAAAAGATTCTCAGGTTTTAGATAATGTTAGATTATTATTACAGAATGATTGGTTTAGATGTTCTTTATCAACTGATTTGATTTGAGTGCAGTTATTCTGAGCTTTTAAGAATTTAATAGCATTGGCCTGTTGATTGGTTGACGGACTTTGATATTGAGCGAATACAAGAGCACTGCTTTTTACTGAAGGTATTTCGGAGATTTGTAAAATTTGAGAAGTTCTTTGAATTGATAAATCTACTTTAATTTCTTATGCTTGATTGTGAGATTTATATGTTACTAGTACTTCTTCATTGAGTAGGAATCGAACTGCTTGACATTATTTCTCAGAATGATATTCAAGAGAGGAGATTGTTTGAAGATTAATGCATATGATTGTTGAATGAGTTTTTGTTGTTGATGTTGTAGAGAAATTTATGAAGAAAAATGAGAATATTTTATTACCACTTTTTTCAGTAATGGTAAATGTTATTAATCATAATGATGATCCTAAAATTTCGATGGAAAATCTTTTTAGAAAATTATAAAAAATCCTGTATTAACAGGATTTTATTTATTATTCTGGTGTTGATGGCAAATCATCTACATCACCTCAGACTCAAAGTCTTGTAGAAATTTCAGCATCAACAAATTCTCTTGCTCTTCAATATTTTTTTGCTGAGTATTCTTGTAAAAGAGGTACTATTTTTTTATTTTGATAATCTTTTGTATAGATTGAATTCATACTAAATACTTTTGTTGTTGCATTATCTATATTAAGTTTAATGTATGATTTATAGTTTGCAATACCTACAATATCTTGAGGTCCGAGAAGAGGCGAGTATTCTTTTTCCATAAATTCGGCATCTGGAGCACCTATCTTAAATGACATCATTGTACCAACGTTACCGAATACGGCAGCTTTTACATCTGCTTTACCTCATCAATCACCTCATTTTGTTTCTAGCTGTGCTATATATTGGTGCGCCATTACAAGAGCTAGCCTATACTTTCTGGCTTCTGATAGGATATCTGCAAATGTTCATGATACAAAGTTTTGGAACTCATCCACGTATAGATAGAAGTCCTTTCTATCTTTTGGATCTATTTTTGCCCTTCACATTGCAGAATTATATATTTTGGATACTAATATCATACCTAGAAGTTGGGCATTTAGTTCTCAGATTTTACCTTTTGAAAGATTAACTAATAAAATCTTTTGGTTATTCATTACATCTTCGAAATTGAATGCAGATTTTTGTTGTCATATGATATTTCTGATAAGTCTGTTTGTGTTGAACGATACAAATTTAGAAGAGAAGTATGGAATAATTTCTGCTTTTTCTCTGTCTCCCATTGCATTATACGTTCTTTCCCACCAGTTTTTCACGACTGCATTAGTAACTTTTGCTGTTTTTATTTCTCTGAATGTTTCGTCAGTAAATAATCTTACTACATCAAGTAGAGTAGGTCTATCGTCAAAATCTTCAAGGATTGTAAGACTTCCATATTTAAAATATTCTTGAATTCTTGGTCCAAATATTTCTGGTCAGAACATTTTTAGGAAGATCTCTGTAGCATCGTTTACTGTTCTATCTGCCTCATCTAGTGAGTTAATTTCATAGAGATTAAGTCCCATTGGTCTATCTTCATTACCTGCATCGAAGTATATTACGTCTTTTGCTCTTTCTTTTGGAACGAATGCTAATACATCTTCTGCAAGGTCCCCATGTGGATCGATAAGACAGATACCATCTCAGTTCCATAAATCTTGTCTTGCCATTGTTTGTAGGAATACTGATTTTCATGTACCTGATTTTCATATCATGTAATGATGCCTTGTTCTATCTTCTCTTTTCATATATACAGGACTTAAATTATTCCTATATATATTAACTCATAGAAGAACCGCATTTTTATAAAGTTTATAACCGTATACCGTATCTCATTGTTTTATTTCTTTAACAAACATTAATCATTCTTTTTCGATAACTTGTTTTCAATTGATTGTCATTTTTCAATCATTTTCTTCAATTTCTGTTCATGGGTTATTCTCTTGATATTCTGCAATTGGAATTAATATTTCTTCTTCTAAAGGTTTTGATCATACGGCCCAATGATTTTTATAATCTTTTAGCATTTCTGATAGATTTCATCCTTTATATTTTTCTGCTAAAACTCATGTCATAATCTTTCCATTCCATTCTGAATCATCAAATTGAGGAAGATTTGATGGAGCTGGTAATACCTTATA
>Ga0247611_10000810_pt1 | contig 60381 bp, 50 predicted proteins | sample 177DNAGHGhighgp2_FD_192422 | JGI IMG/M metagenome (GOLD analysis project Ga0247611, IMG submission 192422) | Sheep rumen microbial communities from Palmerston North, Manawatu-Wanganui, New Zealand - 1770 DNA GHGhigh gp2 | ecosystem: Host-associated > Mammals > Digestive system > Stomach > Rumen... | reverse complement strand
TTGAATGGTTTTGAGTATATTACCACAAAGCATATTGTATGGCTCTCAAGGAGTTGGCATGTTTACGGAGGACAAAAGCAAGAGCAGCAGGAAACATAGATTTTGTGAGTGAGAGTAATACCTAAAAGCCGGAAGTGACAACTTCCGGTTTTTTTTATCGAATTTATTTGGTGGTTTGCCAAATAACACTTACCTTTGCATATCGATAAACGATAAATTTATCAAAATAAACAATAAAAATATTATAATAAAAAGTAAGTTGATATGAAGAATTGGATAAAGAATTGGTGGAATATTGATTATCTGTCCCTTGAGGACTCAAGTGCCTACAAACAGCCATGGAGTATTGTAATTAGTGTTGTTCTGTACCTTCTGTTAGACCTTTGGCTTTTCATTGGCATACAGGAAAGTGTACCATCTTTCGGAAAAAAAGACTTAAAGGTATGCGCCCTCATGATAGTTTTTCTTATCTGTTTTATCTATATCTGGATAAAAATTGGCAGAAACATCAGACAAGGAAAAGTCTTTACTAAGGACAACGCCCGACTTCTCACACGGATGGGTAACCTTGTAACCTTGTTCTCTTTTGCACTTAGTGCATTGATATTTGACATCTCTCAATATTGGACAGTGTTTGTGACGACATTCTCTTTTCTAATAGGAGGAGCTTTGGAGTTGACTGGTTGGATGATACAGCGAGGTATTGACATGCAAAAAGAGCAGGAATTAACGGTATAGCGATGGGACAGATCATAGTCAATTTAGACGTGGAGATGGCAAAGCGTAAGATATCACTGGGCGAACTCGCCGAGCGGATAGGACTGACGCAGGCAAATCTCAGTATTCTGAAGACGGGAAAGGCAAGGGCAGTACGCTTTACCACCCTTGAGGCAATCTGTCGCGAGCTGGGTTGCCAGCCGGGCGATATCCTGGAGTATAGGGAGTGAGCTATCCCACTATCTCCTTCGCCCTTGCCAGTGCGAGGTCAATGTGGTTGCAGATGTTCTCCTCGCCGATGATGCGCTGGAAGTTGTTGCGTTTGAGGACGGTCTCGACCTTCTCGTTGACACCCGAGAGGACAACGGTGACACCCTCCTTCTGACTCATCAGACACATATTCTCGAGGTTATGCAGACCCGTGGAGTCGATGAAAGGTACCTTACGCATTCGGATGATACGCACCTTCGGGTGTTTACCATAACGAGCCATGATATCCTCGAAACGGTTGCCGGCACCGAAGAAGTAAGGACCGTTGATCTCATACACCTCCACGTCCTTAGGAATGGTGAGGTGCTCCAGGTTGCCACGCTCCATATCCGCATCCTCGTTGAGGTCGATCTCATTCAGTACGGCATGCACGTCCGTCGTCTCAGCCATCCGTCGCATAAACAGCAGACAGGCACAGATGAGTCCGAACTCGATGGCAATGGTGAGGTCGAAGATGATGGTAAGGAAGAAGGTGAGCAGCAGGACGGTGATGTCGCTCTTCGGATTACGCAGCATCGCCAGGAAAGAACGCCATCCACTCATGCCATAGGCAACGACAACCAGTACACCGGCAAGGCATGCCATCGGAATATACTGTGCCAACGGCATAAGGAACAGGAAGATCAGCAGCAGCACGGCGGCATGGATGATACCAGCCACGGGGGTGCGTCCACCATTATTGATGTTTGTCATCGTACGGGCAATGGCTCCTGTGGCAGGAATACCACCGAAGAGCGGTGATGCGATATTGGCGATACCCTGTCCGATGAGTTCTGTATTCGAGTTATGATGGTCACCGATGACGCCATCGGCAACGGTAGCGGAGAGCAGTGACTCGATGGCACCGAGTACTGCAATCGTCACGGCAGGACCCACCAGTCGCTTGATAGTCTCCCAAGAGAGATCAGGAACAACGGCACCCGGCAGTTGGGAGTTGATGCTGAAACGGTCGCCGATGGTCTCTATCGTCGTCACTCCCGCATACTGCTTCAGCAACAACGCAATGACAGTGATGACGATGATTGCCACTAACGACCCCGGCAGCGAACGAAGGGGGGACAACCGGAAGACACGTGCCAGCATGGGCCATGCGGCGATGATGACGACACTGGCAATACCCATGACGGCGCTCCAGCAGTCGATATTCCCGATGTTCCCGAAATAAGCAATCCATTTCTCGATAAAGTCACTAGGTACCACCTCCATCTGCATACCCAGCAAGTCCTTGATCTGCGTGGTGAAGATGGTGACGGCGATACCGCTGGTAAAGCCCACGACGATAGGATAGGGGATGTATTTGATGATCGTACCCAGACGCAGCACTCCTAACAGAATCAGGAACACACCTGCCATCAGCGTGGCGATGGTCAGTCCCTGCATGCCATACTGCTGGATGATGCCATAGACGATGACGATGAAGGCACCCGTAGGACCACCAATCTGTACCTTTGAACCACCAAAGAGTGATATCATAAGACCTGCCACAATGGCAGTGATGATACCCTTCTCAGGTGAAACACCACTGGCTATACCAAAAGCGATGGCAAGAGGCAGTGCCACGATACCCACGATGATACCCGCCATCAAGTCGGCAAGGAACGTTTTTTTGTTGTAATTCCTGATAGCCGAGAACATCTTCGGCTTGAAGTCTAAAGTCTTTACCATTATCTTATTATTCTGAAAACGGTTGCAAAGGTATACAAAAAATATAAGGTGGCAAAATCTGCCACCTTATATTATAATAAAGAAGTCAAATTCTTGATTTATTTCTGCTTCAGCAAGTCACGGATCTCTGCGAGCAGCTCCTCCTGAGTAGGTCCTGCGGGAGCCTCGGGAGCGGGCTCTTCCTTCTTGCGGTTGAGCTTGTTCATTGCCTTAATCATCATGAAGATACAGAAAGCGACAATCAGGAAGTCGATGATGTTCTGACAGAACTGACCCCAAGCAAACACATTGGCGCCAGCCTCCTGTGCGGCAGCCAGTGTAGCATACTTCGTGTCGTCAGTCATGTTGACGAACAGGTTGGTGAAGTCGATACCACCAGTGCAAACACTGATGATTGGCATCAGGATGTCAGATACTAATGAGGTGACAATCTTGCCAAAAGCACCGCCGATGATCACACCGACAGCCATGTCCATGACGTTGCCCTTCATGGCAAACTCCTTGAATTCTTTAAAAAATCCCATAATCTTAATGTTTAATGTTTAATATTAATGTTTAAATTGTAATCTGCATTTTACAATCTCAGCATTGAAGCCTTGATTTATCTCATTTTTAATGTTTAATGCCGTATCTTTAATCTTAATTAAGACAGAAATCAAGTGCAAATATAATAATTTTTTTGTAACTTTGTGCCCGAAAAAGAAAATTTTTATATAACTCTTTTAATAAATTAGTAAAAATGACAAAAGTAGCAATTAACGGTTTCGGCCGTATCGGTCGCCTCGCATTCCGTCAGATGTTCGAGGCTGAAGGTTATGAGGTAGTAGCTATCAACGACTTGACCAGCCCAAAGATGCTGGCTCACCTGTTGAAGTATGACACCGCTCAGGGTGGTTTCTGTGGCAAGTTCGGTGAGAACAAGCACACTGTTGAGGCTGGTGAGGACTACATCGTTGTGGATGGTAAGAAGATCACCATCTATGCTATTCCTAACGCAGCTGAGCTGCCTTGGGGTAAGCTGGACGTAGACGTTGTTCTGGAGTGCACAGGTTTCTATACTTCTAAGGAGAAGGCTTCTGCTCACCTGACCGCTGGTGCCAAGAAGGTTGTTATCTCTGCTCCTGCAGGTAACGATCTGCCTACTATTGTATACAACGTTAACCACAAGACTCTGACTCCTGCCGACAAAGTGATCTCTGCAGCTTCTTGCACCACTAACTGTCTGGCTCCTATGACAAAGGCTCTGAACGATTTCGCTCCTATCCAGAGCGGTATCATGACAACTGTACACGCTTACACTGGCGACCAGATGATTCTGGACGGTCCTCAGCGCAAGGGTGATGTTCAGCGTGCACGTGCCGGTGCTCAGAACATCGTTCCTAACTCTACTGGTGCTGCTAAGGCTATCGGTCTGGTTATCCCTGAGCTGAACGGTAAGCTGATTGGTGCTGCACAGCGCGTTCCAACTCCTACAGGTTCTACCACCATCCTGCACGCTGTTGTTAAGGGTGAGGTAACTGTTGAGGGTATCAACGCTGCTATGAAGGCTGCTACCAACGAGTCTTTCGGTTACACTGAGGAGAAGCTCGTTTCCAGCGATATCATCGGTATGAAGTTCGGTTCACTCTTCGACGCTAACCAGACCATGGTTTCTAAGATGGGTGACGGCAACTCTCTCGTACAGGTTGTTGCTTGGTATGACAACGAGAACTCTTACACTTCTCAGATGGTTCGTACTATCAAGTACCTCGCTGAGCTGAAATAAGATAAGTTCTTCACTAAATATTAGCCGTCCGATTTTGTCGGACGGCTTTTTTTTTCTATCTTTGCATATTGAAAGAATTTTAGTTATGGAAGTCATACAGAGTTTTACCATTGATCATACCCATCTGAAACCGGGTATCTATATCTCGAGAGACGACGAGCGTTTCCGTACCTTTGACCTGCGTATCACGGAGCCCAACAAGGAACCGGCGGTGGCTCCTGCAGCCATGCATAGTATCGAACACCTGATGGCGACCTGGTTCCGTAACTCCTGCGTGAAGGACGATGTGGTGTATGTCGGACCGATGGGCTGTCTGACAGGTATGTATATCGTCATGACAGGTAAGTATAGTGCCCAGGACATGAGGAAACTGACTATCGAGTGCTTGGAATGGATACTGACCCAGAGTGAGGTGCCTGCCACGACCCCAGAGACCTGTGGTAACTACCTGCTGCACGACCTGCCGATGTGTAAGTGGGAGTGTAAGAGGTATCTGGACCGTTTGCGGAACGATTTCCATTGTGAGTATACACCGTTGCAGGTAACCCTTGATGACGGTAAGGTATTTGCTGACGCATAATATTGATGAAGGTGGGAAAGCAGATGATTACCATACTCGGTCCGACAGCAAGCGGCAAGACACCGCTGGCTGCTGCACTGGCGAAAGAGGTGGGGGGAGAGATTATCTCCGCTGACTCCCGTCAGGTCTATCGTCGTATGGATATCGGAACAGGTAAGGATCTTGCAGATTATGATGGCGTGCCCTATCATCTGATAGACATCTGTGAACCGGGAACGAAATACAACCTCTTCCAATACCAGCAGGACTTCTTTGATGCCTATCAGGATATTCTGAGCCGAGGAGCACAGCCTATCCTCTGTGGAGGTACAGGACTTTATATCGAGGCGGTATTGAAAGGCTACCATCTTTCGCCTGTACCGCAGAATCCCGTTCTTCGCCAACAGCTCGAAGGCAAGACGTTGGATGAGCTGACACAGATGCTTGTGGAGCTGAAAACAAAGAACAACTCGAACATGCATAACAAGACAGACGTGGATTCCTGTCAGCGTGCCATCCGTGCCATAGAGATAGAGACTTATAATCTGGAACATCCCACTCCTCGCAGGGAGCTGCCTCCTGTCGACTCACTGATCATCGGTGTGAATATTGACAGGGAACAGCGTCGTGAGAAGATTACCCGACGGTTGAAAGCACGGTTGGAAGAAGGGATGGTGGAAGAGGTAAAGGCTTTGCTCGAGAGTGGTATTCCCGCAGAGGACCTGATATACTATGGTCTGGAGTATAAGTTTGTCACGGAATACTTGATTGGTAAGACAACCTACGACGAGATGTTCCAACGTCTGGAGATAGCCATTCATCAGTTTGCCAAACGGCAGATGACCTGGTTCAGGGGGATGGAGCGCCGGGGTTTCAAGATACACTGGGTAGAGGCAATGCAGCCGATGGAAGAAAAAGTAAAGGAGATAATAGCACTATGGCAGTAGAAGAGACAAGATGGGGCATATTGTATTGTCCCAAAGGACGATCAAGTAAGCAACGGGAGAAGATACAGTCTGTCCTTAATGAGCGGCATGTTCAGTATGACTTTGTTCAAAGCGAGACATCAGACAGCGTGGAACGGCTGATGTCCATGTTGATACATAATGGCTATAAGACCATCATCGTCATGGGTGGTGACTCAGCACTGAATGATGCCGTCAACTGTCTGATGAAAGAGGAGAAGCAGGTGCGTGACACTATTGCCCTGGGTGTTATCCCTAATGGAGTGATGAATGACTTTGCCCGCTATTGGGACTTTAAGGAGGGTAATATGGAACAGACCGTCGACTGGCTCATCAAGCACCGTGTCCGCCAGGTGGACCTTGGCTGTATCCGTTATACGAATAAGAAAGGAGAACAGTGCCACCGTTATTTCCTGAACTGTATCAATATCGGACTGATTGCCGATGTGATGAATATGCGTAGGCAGACCCGTTCGTTATTGGGTTCACGTACCCTGTCGTTCATTGTCTCTATTTTCTTGATGATCTTCCATAGGATGGACTATAAGATGAATGTGAAGATCAATTCTGATGTCATCAACAGGAAAGTGATGACGATGTGCATAGGTAGTGGTCCTGGCTATGGACAAACGCCCAATGCTGTCCCTTATAACGGATTGCTGGATGTGTCAGTGGTCTATCATACAGGTGTGCTGCAGTTCTTTGCAGGGCTATGGCTGCTGTTGACGGGACGTTTCCTGAATCACCGTAGTGTTCATCCATACAGAACTCGTGACGTGAAAGTGGAAGAGGCGAAACACGCTTTGGTAAGTATTGATGGCAGGCTGATTGGTACACCCGTTGGGGCTTACCATATCAATGTAGAGCAAGAGGTGGTTAATTTCCTGATTCCTGATTAGCCTTTTCTTGACACCTTATGTAGCTTTTCCTCATCCAGTAACATGATGTGTCGTCCGTCAATGGCAATCAGTTTCTCAGAAGCAAATGCGGAGAGTGTGCGGATGGCATTGCTGGTTGTCATGTTCGACAGGCTGGCAAGGTCCTCCCGGCTCAGACTGATATCCAGTGTCTTGCCGTCAGCTTCCGTCCCGTATTTGTTTTTTAACCTGAATAATGCTTCTGCAAGGCGTCCTCTGATATGCTTCTGCGTCAGGTTGACGGTCTGTTCATCCGCATGCCCCAGCAAGTTGGCGAGTTGTTTGATGAAATAAATAGCCACCTCATTATTCTCTTTGAGAACCGTTGTGATGACAGACAAGGGTATCAGACAGACAACCGCTGAGTCAAAAGCGGCAGCGGAAGTACTATATTGGTCACCCGCAAAACCTGCACGATAACCGAAGAAACCCTCTGGTTTTGCCATGCGTACTATCTGGTGACGACCTCCTATACCTTCTTTGAAAATTTTCACCTTGCCTTTGGCGAGACAAAAAAGATATTCAGGAGTGTCACCCTCATGGTAGATAGACTCGTTTTTCTTGAATCGCTGCAAAGAAACAAACTTCATCAAATATGACTTTTGTTCCTCTGTGAGCAATTCCCACAAATCCTTAATGGCATTCCTGATCTGTTCTCTCTCGTTTTCTTTTCCTATGTTGACCATGATATAGGTGGCTTGTCACAATTAGCGATGCAAAAGTACTAAAAAAGAATAGAAGGACAATATTTTTCCAGTTAATAATCTTCGACTCCCATAAAAATCAATGCTTTTCACAAAAAATATCATTAATTATTTTGTCATCACGATGAAATTGTGTACTTTTGGAAATTGAAAACAAATCTAAAACGAAAACCTTAAAATAGGAACTATGAGTTATTTGCGATTAGAAAAAGCTGTAATGACTAACCTGGAGGAGTCGCTCCGTCGTGAATTACTTCGAACAAACCGTTCTGGTGCCTATAGCAGTTCGACACTTGTTGACTGCAATACGCGTAAGTATCATGGTCTGCTCGTTGTTCCCGTACCAGAGCTCGATGACGAGAATCATGTTCTTTTGTCGTCTTTCGACTGTACGGTGATTCAGCACGGTGCTGAGTTCAATCTCGGACTCCATAAGTACCAGGGCAACAATTTCAGCCCGAAGGGTCATAAGTATATCCGTGAGTTTACTTGTGACGTAGTGCCTACCACCCTTTATCGTGTAGGCGGTGTGTTATTAAAACGAGAGACTATCTTCCAGGCTTATGAGGATCGAATTCTGATTCGTTATACACTGGAAGATGCTCATTCTGCTACAACGTTGAGATTCCGTCCCTTCCTCGCCTTCCGTTCAGTAAGGCAGTTTACCCATGAGAACTCAACGGCATCCCGTGAGTATCATGAGGTGGATAATGGTATCAAGACTTGTATGTATGCCGGGTATCCTGACCTGTACATGCAGTTCAACAAGAAGAATGAGTTTGTGTTCCAGCCTGACTGGTATCGTGGCGTGGAGTATCCGAAAGAGCAGGAGCGAGGATATGCCTCTAACGAGGACCTCTATGTTCCCGGTTATTTCGAGGTATCTATTAAGAAAGGTGAGAGTATTATCTTCGCAGCCTCTACCAAAGAGATCAAGAGTAATACGCTGAAGACATTGTTCCAGAAGGAGTATGATCTTCGCCAGCCCCGTGATAACTTCTATCACTGCCTGGTTGCTGCTGCCCATCAGTTCCACTTCCGTGATCGCCGCAGTGGCAGCTCTGCAGAGGAACTTGATGACAGTGACGACCGCTATCTGCTGGCAGGATATCCTTGGTTCAAGGCTCGTGCCCGTGACACGTTTATCGCCCTGCCTGGTCTGACGCTTGCTATTGGTGAACAGGATTACTTTGAGCATGTGATGAAGACCGCAGAGAAAGGACTTCGTGAGTTCATGGAGGACAAGCCTCTGAGCGTAAAGATTTATGAGATAGAGCATCCCGATGTTCCATTGTGGGCTGTATGGGCTATCCAGCAGTATGCCAAGGATGCAGGAGTGGAGAAAGGCTACAAGATGTATGGTAAGTTGGTGAAGGACATCGTTGACTATGTCATCAAAGGTGGTAACTCCAATATGCGTCTGGATGAGAACGGACTACTTTATGCCAATGGTCGCGACAAGGCTATCACATGGATGAACTCCACCGCCAACGGTCATCCTGTAGTACCCCGTTCTGGTTATATCGTAGAGTTCAATGCACTATGGTATAATGCCCTGAAGTTCTGTGCTTCATTGGAGACCGAGTTCGGTGACAAGAAATATGCCAAGAAACTGGAAGAGCGTGCAGAACTCTGCAAGGCTTCGTTTGTGGAGACCTTCCTCAATGAGTATGGCTATTTGCTCGACTATGTGGATGGTAATATGATGGACTGGAGTGTTCGTCCTAATATGATATTCACTGTTGCCTTCGACTATTCGCCGCTTTCTCAGGAGCAGAAGAAGAGCGTATTGGATATCTGTACCCGTGAACTGCTGACACCGAAAGGATTGCGTTCCCTCTCCCCGAAGAGCGGAGGCTATAACCCGATGTATGTCGGTCCGCAGACACAGCGTGACTATGCTTACCATCAGGGTACGGCATGGCCATGGCTTGGCGGATTCTATATGGAGGCCTGTCTGAAGATTTACAAGCGCACCCGTTTGAGTTTCGTAGAGCGTCAGATGGTAGGCTATGAGGATGAGATCAACTATCACGCACTGGGAACCATCAGTGAGTTGTTCGACGGTAACCCGCCATTCCATGGACGTGGTGCCATGGCATTTGCCATGAATGTCGCTGAGATTCTCCGTACGCTGAAACTGTTGGAGAAATATTCATATCAAAAGTAAAATAGGAGGAGAAGACTATGAAAGTATTAATGTTTGGATGGGAGTATCCTCCTCACGTATTCGGTGGACTCGCTACTGCGAACTATGGTATCTCTCAGGGTTTGCATGCCCAGGGTGATATGGATATCACGCTATGTCTGCCAAAACCTTTTGGTGATGAAGACCGCACGGCTTGTAATATTGTCGCTATGAACGCGGTGCCTATTGCATGGCGTGATGTTAACTACGACTATGTCCGTGACCGTGTGGGAAACATCATGGACCCCGACTTGTATTTTAAGTTACGTGACCACATCTATGCCGATTTCAACTACATGCATGTCAATGATTTGGGAGCTATGGAGTTCGCCGGTGGCTATCCTGGCAACCTTCATGAGGAGATTAATAACTACTCAATCATTGCTGGTGTCGTAGCTCGTACATTTGATTTCGATATCATCCATGCTCATGACTGGTTGACCTATCCTGCCGGTATCCATGCCAAGCAGGTAAGTGGTAAGCCTCTTTGCATCCACGTACATGCTACCGACTTTGACCGTTCCCGCGGTAAGGTGAACCCGACGGTCTACTCAATAGAGAAAAATGGTATGGACTGGGCAGACTGCATTATGTGTGTATCGGAACTGACTCGTCAGACCGTTATCCACCAGTACCATCAGGACCCACGTAAGTGCTTCACGGTACATAATGCCGTATATCCCCTGCCCGAGGAGTATCAGGCTATCCCACGTCCTGACCATACCGGCAAGGACAAGGTGGTGACCTTCCTCGGTCGTATCACGATGCAGAAAGGACCAGAGTATTTTGTGGAAGCCGCCAATATGGTCATCCGCCGTACCCGTAATGTGCGTTTCTGTATGGCAGGTTCTGGTGATATGATGGATGCGATGATTCGGTTGGCAGCTGAGCGTGGTATTGCTGATCGTTTCCACTTCCCAGGATTTATGCGAGGCAAGCAGGTCTATGAGTGTCTGAAAGATTCTGATGTCTATGTGATGCCTTCCGTTTCTGAGCCTTTCGGTATCTCACCGTTGGAGGCTATGCAATGCGGAACACCCTCTATTATCTCGAAACAGTCTGGTTGTGCCGAGATTCTCCACAACTGTATCAAGGTTGACTATTGGGATATCCACGCACTTGCCGATGCCATCTATAGCATCTGTGCCAACGATTCTCTCTTCCAGTATCTCAAGGAGGAAGGTAAGAAAGAGGTTGACCAGATTACATGGGAGAAAGTAGGCGCATGGATTGCTACCCTCTATAAGAGAACCCTTGGTTGGGAACAGTGAATTTAGTTGATAGTTTAAAGTTTATAGTTTAAAGAATATGAAAACAATTTGTTTATATTTCGAGATACATCAGATTATTCATCTGAAGCGCTATCGTTTCTTCGATATCGGTACCGATCATTACTACTATGATGATTATGAGAACGAGCGTAGTATCAGCGATATTGCCGAGCGCAGTTATATGCCGGCACTGAATACCATTGGCGATATGATTCGTGAAAATGGTAAGGACTTTAAGGTTGCCTTCTCTCTGTCGGGTGTGGGTATTGAGCAGTTGGAGATGCATGCTCCGCAGGTATTGGAGAAATTACAGGAACTGAACAACACAGGATGTGTGGAGTTCCTCGCTGAGCCATACTCTCATGGTCTGTCTTCACTTGCCAACGAGGAGACATTCGCTATTGATGTGAAGAAGCAGTGTCAGAAGATAGAGGAGTATTTCGGAAAGAAGCCAACTGTTCTCCGTAACTCTTCTCTTATCTACAGTGACGACATCGGTGGTCAGGTGGCAGCCATGGGCTTCAAGGGTATGCTGACCGAGGGAGCCAAGCATGTGCTGGGCTGGAAGTCGCCTCATTATGTCTACAACTGTAACATCGCACCGAATCTGAAGTTGTTGTTGCGTGACGTAGAGTTGTCAGATGACATCTCACTGCGTTTCAATAATTCCGACTGGGATGGTTATCCCTTGTTTGCTGATGCTTATATTGACCGCATCGCCCGTCTTCCAGAAGAGGAGCAGATCATCAATATCTTCATGGAGCTGTCGGCACTGGGTATCGCTCAGCCACTCAGCAGTAACATCCTTGATTTCCTGAAGGCTCTTCCTGCATGTGCTAAGGAAAAGGGCATCACCTTCTCTACACCTACTGAGATCTGTATGAAGGTGAAGAGTGTTGGTAATCTCGATGTGCCCGACACCTTGTCATGGGTTGACGAGGAACGTGACGTTTCCTGCTGGTTGGGTAATGCCATGCAGCGTGAGGCTTTCAATAAGCTCTATAGTGTTGCCGACCGTGTACGTATTGCCAATGAGCCACGTATCAATCAGGACTGGGACTATCTGCAGGCTTCCAATAACTTCCGTTTCATGACGACTAAGGCATCTAACGTAGGATTGGATCGTGGAATCTATAGCGGACCGTTTGATGCTTTCACCAACTATATGAATATCCTTGGTGACTTCATCAACAGAGTCAATGCACTCTATCCTGCAGAGATTGACAATGAGGAGTTGAATGCCCTGCTGACTACTATCCGTAACCAAGGTGACGAGATAGAGTATAAGGATGAGGAGATTACACGCCTGAGAGCCCGTCTTGCTAAGTATGAGGCTCCTGAGGAGGAGAAACCCGCCAAGAAGGCTCCTGCTAAGAAGCCTGCGGCAAAGAAAGCTCCTGCCAAAAAGGCTGCTCCTAAGAAGTAAATAGTTAAAAAGAAATCCTCTCCAGAATTCGGAGAGGATTTCTTTTTTTTATTGGATATCAACTGTTATTTTCTTTAAATCGTTGTCAGCACTTGACGAGCCGACCATCAGTTCATACTTGCCTGGTACTACTCGCATCGTGTTAGTCTCGCTGTCCCAACCCTCAAAGCGGTCATGGGGGAAATCAATCTCCACTGTCTTGCTCTCACCGGCTTTCAGGTTGACACGCTGATAGGCACGCAGCGTCTTCAGCGGTCCTTCTGTATCAGCGGTATTCCGCATATAGACCTGAACGACTTCTGTTCCCTCCCGTTTGCCGGTATTCTTGACTCTCACGCGTACCTTATTATATATATACTGCGGCTCACCAATCTCAAATGTGGTGTAGCTTAGTCCATAGCCGAAGGGGTAGAGGGGCTCGCCTTTGAAATATCGGTAAGTGCGGTTCGTCATCCGATAGTCAAGGAAGTCGGGCAAGTCGTTAGTGCTCTTATAGAATGTTATGGGCAGTTTCCCACAAGGGTTATATGTTCCGAAAAGAACGTCAGCCACAGCCTGTCCACCTTTCTCTCCGCCGTACCATCCCTGTACGATAGCGTCGGCAATCTCGTCTTCTGGAGTCAATGCGATAGCAGAGCCAGAGCAGTTGACATAGATGATGCGCTTACCTGCTTTCTTGAGGTTGGCAAGCCACTCACGCTGTACCTGTGGCAGTTCGATACTGGTGCGGTCGCCGCCTTTGAAGCCATCCTCGCTGACCTTCATCTCCTCACCTTCCAGACGGGGCGAGATGCCTCCCACAAAGATGACAATATCAGCATCTTTTAATGGGGATTGTGGTGCTGTAAGGGGGGAGAGGGCTTCAGCAGAGTGATCGGTCATGTTGATGTCGAACTGCAGCATGGCATGTCCTGTATGTTGCACATAGACCAGTTGCAGGGGATAGCTTTTTCCTGCTTCTACCTTGTAGGTCAGATGAGCATCACGTACACCGTGTCCATTTGTCCGGTTGAGAAGTGTGTCACCGTTGAAGACAAGCATGGAATAGTCATCGTTGAGCATATCAAAGGTCACTTCACCATCCTGTTGCGGACGGAACACACCCTCGTAGTGGGCAGTGAAATGCTCCAGGTTCACACCGGGTGCAAAAGCGGTGTTGCCACCATTGTCCAGATGGAGGGGTTCCGTGAGACGGATGGCAATGGCAGGCAGTCCCTCCATTCGCTCATTATTCCAGTAGTTGGCTTGCAGTCCCGGACGCCCATCGTCGGTGAATACCTGGTTGAACATGCTTGTGGGCACTTCCTTCCTGGTCCATGTGCATCCTTGTATGAATGGTACATTTGGCAGATACTGGCGGATGCCCTGTAGGATTGTTATTGTCTGAGTAGGTTGTCCGTTGTAGTTTCCCCACATCATGGTGGAGTCATTGGCATTAGGACCCATGACAACGAGTTTTGGGTTGCGAGTTGTAAGTTTAGGGTTTAGTGGCAGTATGCCGTTGTTTTTCAACAATACGATGCTTTGTTGAGCGGCTTCAAGTGCAATCTGCTTGTGTTCCTTGCTTGCGACGACACTCATAGGAATCTTGGTCCATTCCACCAGTTCGTCAGGGTCAAAGTCACCCAGTTCAAAACGTCCTATTAGCAGACGGCGCAGTGAGGTGTCCAGTTGCTGCTCAGTGATCTTACCCGTTCTCACCGCTTCGGGTAACGACCGGTATACACTGCCACACTCCACGTCTGTTCCTGCAATGACAGCTTGTGCGGCAGCATCTTCCTCCGTCTTGACAAAATGATGGCGACCTGGTTTGTAGAAATCATCGATGGCACCGCAGTCACTTGTCACGATGCCCTGAAATCCCCATTCGTCTCGCAGAATCCGGTGTAAGTAGCGAGTGTTGCCACAGCACGGTTCTCCGTCGATAGCTTGGTAAGCACACATAATCTCCTTGACGTTTCCTTCCTTTACCAATGCCTTAAAAGCGGGTAGATAAGTTTCCCAAAGGTCACGCTCAGGCAGTTGTTCAATATTGAACTCATGGCGGTTCCATTCCGGTCCGCTATGCACAGCGTAATGCTTAGCGCAAGCAAAGAGTTTCTTGTATTTTCTAGTGCTAGTAGTGCTACTAGAGCTACTAGAACTCCCGGAAAACTCCTGTCCCTGCAGTCCATTCACCACAGCAAGTCCCATGCGAGTGGTGAGATAGGGGTCCTCACCATATGTCTCCTGTCCGCGTCCCCATCGTGGATCACGGAAGATATTAATATTCGGAGTCCAGAACGACAAACCTCTGTAGCGTCTGATATCATTCTTTTGTCGAGCCTCAGTGTTCTTGGCTCGTGCCTCATCACTGGCAGCAGTGAATGCCTGATATACTAAATAGTCATTGAAAGTGGCAGCCATACCCATTGTGATGGGGAATACTGTGGCGATGCCGTTTCGTCCGATTCCATGCAGTGCCTCGCTCCACCAATGAAACTCAGGGATGCCCAGTCGGGGAATGGCTGGTGATACATCCATCATCAGTTTCGTCTTTTCCTCTAACGTCAGTCGTCCTAACAGATCCTCTGCCCGTTCTTCGGCACTCAGTTCCGGGTTCTGGTACGGCAACATCTGTGCACTTGCCATGACCGTTTGAAATCCTATCCATAGGATTGCCATCAGTTTATGTTTCATCATATAAGTATTTTCTTGTATCTGCAAAGATAATACTTTTTTCTTTATATACAAACAAACGGGCAGACAATCTGCATGTCTGCCCGTTTGAGTTATAGCGTAGGGGATGGATTATTCGAAAGGGACTATTTCGTAAAGATGATTTTAAAATACTCAATTGCAACACGAAGTTCAGGGAGGTCATTCTTTATGACATCCCAAACGAAATCTGTATTAATATCAAAATAGCCATGAGCAATATGGTCACGCATGCCTTTGACAGCTTTCCAGGGTATTTCAGGACGTGAGGGAAGCAAAAGCTGATGAGTACGTTCATCGATGCGTTTAACTCCTTCACCTATAGCTTCTATTAGCATGCAATCTGCAGCCAAAGTTTTCATTCCCTCTGGTGAAGATACAAGTTCATTTACATCAGTTAGATCTGCATTCCATAATTCAAGTTTCTGGATAGCATCTAATATCTGATGAAGTTGATCTTCAACGATTCTAAGATTCTGTAAAGATATCGATTCCATCTTTTTCAATTTGTTCTCTGAAAAACGGTCTGAGATTTTTATGATCTTGTATCAGGTCAACAGGACAACCAAGCAACTGCTCTAAATATTGTATAGCCAAAATATAATTGAAAAATTTAGGCGGCATAGTGGCGAAGAGATCTACATCACTCCCTTCATGATGTTCATTACGAGCAACAGAACCAAATAAGCGCAAAGAAGTAATACCGAATTTGTTTTGCAATTCAGCGGAATGATTGCGGATGAGGTCAATATAATCTTGTGCTCTTCTAATCATATTTATTGTTTCTTTTTGCAAAGATAGGAACTATTTTTGTAACTTCCAAACATTTCGGGGAAAAACAAACGGGCAGACAATCTGCATGTCTGCCCGTTAGAGTTATAGAGTATAGGGAAGGATTACTTATACCATTTTGCTGCACCAACCTTGAGGTTCTTCACACTCTCGTTACCGATTGTGAAATCACCATTTGCAGGATCTGCATACTTCGGGTCATCAACCTTCTGTCCGTTCTTGTCACCCTTCCAGAACAGTTTAGCCTCAGCGTCATTGGTGTCATCAAAGATATTTGCGTTCGTGCAGTTGTAGTAAGCGTTGTTCTCATATGTGGGAACAGGAGTCTTACTCTGGTTTGTGAACACAGCCTTTGAATTGCTGACCAGGTTGTTCTTCCATGTGATCTTACCGTTTGGAGTACGGATATAGAGCAAACGGCGGGTTGTACCAGTCTCTGTAATCACATTGTCAATAGTATTACTCTCGAAAAGGAATTCAGTTGTGGCACCTGCAACATCATCATAGCGGATTAAGTCGCGGTTGGCAGCACAGTTGTAGATAGTGTTATTCTTGAATACTACTTTGCCAATTGTAGATTTACGGATGTCGAAGAAGTCACCACCATCAGTCTCTATGTCATGAATGTAGCAATCTTCAAATGTCACACTCTCGATCGTACATGCCACATTACCATAGAACAGCCCCTTGTTATAACCCTTGTAAGTGACGGTTCCATCAGCAGCTGTTACTTTCAGACCCTTAATCTCACAGTTATTAACTGTGATAGTTCCCATATTAGTGTCAGTACCTTTCACGTTGAACAACTGATCAGTAGACGCATTGTTCTGACCATCTAATACGAGGTTGGACAAAGTCAATGAAATATTGCCGTTCAACTCAAAACGACCGGTGATAACTGGCTTATTGGTTGGGAATATACCATTGATAGTAATCGTCTTGTCAATTTTGATTGATGTGGAAAGACCTTCATTCTCACCGCCCGCAGGGATATCATATGTACCTCCGTAGAGTGCAAGAACATCTCCGTCTGCAGCATCTTCTATAATCTGAACAAGATCATCTCCATTGTGTACCAGTGTAGCACCTTTCAAATCCATAATGGTTGTGAATGAGCGGTTACCGCACTGTTTTCCATTATAGTACAGGAGTGCTGTGTAGGAAGTCTGAGGCGTAAGACCGTCAATAGTAGCCTTACCTGCTGCCTTTTCCTCATCCGTGATTTGGTGAGTGATAGAGCCTATTACGATGGTTGAAACGTCATAACCTTCCTCTGCTTCCCAAGTGAGTGTCACACTACGGTCTGCGATATCCTCTTCTTTGGGATTCATCAGGAACTGCTTGGCGCTGGTCCTGAAGAAAACACCGTGGAATTTAGAATTACGTGTTTCATCTTCATTGATAGCCTGTACACGAGCAGAATACTTCGTATCGAAGTTAAGTTTGCTCAATGAAATTGAGTTAGTCTCACTGGTGAGCGTCTGCTCAGGTGTACCTTCGAATGTCAGACTGTCGTCAGCAAAGACCTCAATATAGTATGAGGAAGCACCATCAACAGCTTTCCATTGCAAGTTAGCTGTTGTCTCGTTGACGTTCTTCGCCTGGATGTCGATAGGCGACAGGTTACGTCCAAGCGTCAGTTCGGTAATCTCGTCAGCAACGTCGCTACATGCGGTAAACGTCAGTGCTGCAAGACCGAGTCCTAATATATTCTTTAATGTCTTCATTTTTTTATGCTTGTTATATTTCAATATTAATCAGACAGCTGACCATAGATGCCGTCATTGTTCAGCATGTTGTTGCTGGCATCAATGAATGTTTGCCAAATGGGCCACAAACAATGAGTGCTGGGGGTAACAACATAGAGACCATTGATATAATCGTCGGTCAGTACATATCCGCTGGTACTTTCGAACCAGTTCTTGGAATCCCAACCAGCATCTTTAAGCTCCTTAATCTTGTCAGAATCGTCCTCACCCTTGTTCAGACCGTATATCTCAATATTATCCTTGTCCTCGGAATTATTGATATATACCTTGTCGGGATAACCGGCGTAATTGCCCTGACGCTTCTGCAAATCCTGCAACTTAGCTTTAGCCTCAGCCATCTTAGTGTCGATGTTACCCCAACGTACGAGGTCACACTTACGGAGAGCCTCACCAGCAAACTCAAAGGCACGCTGGTCAACGATACCGTTGAAGAAAGCAGTCTTGCTAGCTGTATATTGTGTCTTAAGAGCAGAAACCTTAGCTGCGGGAAGCACACGATTCAGGACAGGCTCCATGTATTTCCATGCGGCAGAAGGACCATCCAGTTCATTGATTGCCTCTGCAGCCATCAGGTAAACATCGGCAAGACGCATGTACTGCCAGTTGACACCATCATCGTTGGTAGAGGTAACGATACGCTTCATCCATTCGTAGCGGAGCTTACCAAAGCACCACTTGTTCTGAGCACGAAGCTGAACATGAGCTTTACCATTGACGAGCTCCTTGCTCCACTCATAAGGAACACAAGTGATGTCACGACGGATATCATCCTCATCATAGTCATAATACAATGTTGCGATAGGTCCGTTCACACCACCTTGTGCCTGCTGGGTGTATTGGTCTTTTGCCTGGTGCTTAACACCCCATGTGTAAAGAACACGTCCACGACCCTCAGAGAAAGGAATCTCCCAGAGGCTCTCACCGCCTGCGGTCACGTTGTCCTCACAGAGCTTGATGAAATTGTCCTTGAACTCACCAAGTGTGTTGCAACCTTGATTAATGATATCCTCACACTCCTCCTTGGCAATCTGATACATCTTCTCAGGAGCCAGCTCGGGATCCTTTGAACGACGGTAGCCGTCACCACGGAGTCCATAACCACCGGCATAGAGGGCGATACGGGCACGGAGACCCTTTACGAAAGCCTTGCTGACACGTTCAGTGGTTTTGGTAATATTATTCTCGTTAGGCCAGTAGCAGTAGTCCTCAGCCTCCAACAGGTCAGCCAGCAACTGTTTGTAAATAACATCTCTGCTAGTACGGGGAAGATAAACATTTTCCGGACCATTTGGCTCGAAGCGGGCAGGAACGTCACCCCATGCCTTGATCAGGTCATTGTAGATGACTGCACGCAGGGTCAGAGCCTCACCCAGCAACTGTGCCATATCTGGCTTGTTCTCGATGTCACCATGGGCGCGAAGTCCCTGAATCGCAAGGTTAGCACGCTCAATGCCCTCATAGAACTTTGCATAGGCATTGTTGTCGGTGTTCATCTGACCATTGTTGGGCAGCGTGTTATAGTTCCACAAACTCTGCTTGTCAGAGGTGGCACTTGAGAGTTCTGGTGAGTTACCAACCTCTACATCGGTATTCACACCATAGTAGGGCAGGAAACGTCCACGGTATGAGTTGGTTTCACCAAAGGAAACGTGTATTGACATCACCTCAGCCTCTGCCAGTGAATATACTGCGAATACAGATGATTCGTTAAGAGCGGATATGCTGGGTGCTTCTAAGTCGCACGATGTTACGCCAACGAGCGACAGTGATAAAAATGATAATTTAATATAGTTCTTCATTGTTTATGTCCTCCTTCAGTTTAGAAATTCAGATTCAAACCTACAACGAATGAGCGGCTACGTGGATAACCAGAGTAGTCAACGCTCGGTGTGAGGGCGTTCTTACGGATACAGTCAGACTCTGGGTCGAAACCTGAGTAACCAGTGATGGTCCACAAGTTATAGCCAGTTACATAGAAACGCAGACTGCTGATACCTACACGTTTGGTAAGAGATGCAGGCAGAGTGTAACCTAATGTCAAGGTGTTCAGACGCAAGAAGGAAGCACCTTCGACAGCCCAGTCAGTCAGCACCATACGGTCTGTGTAAGGACTCCACATCGTTGTGTTGGCATTCAGCTCTGCCAGGCGTGTCATATCATTGGTAAGCAGACCTGTTGCAGGATCAAGGTTGGTCCAGCGCTTGCCGTCAGCCATGATGTCAATCATGTTACGGTACTGATATTTACCAGTCTGAGTATACTCAATCTTGTTGGCATTGTAAACCTTATTGCCGAGGCTGTAGTTGAAGCCTGCTGCAAAGTCGAAGCCATAAGCACGGGCATTGATGTTGAATCCACCAAAGGCGGTTGGATTCACATCACCGATAATGGTAATATCCTCTGCACCGATTCTGTTAGCTTTTTCTGGATCAACATTACCATCTGCGTCAACAGGATCTACCAAGTTCTTAATCTTCATCATACCGGGACGAACGGCACCTACTACGTCGGAAGCATTGGCTACGCCCTCTTTCAACTTCCAGGTGTTGGTTGCTGCATCGTAGCTCTCGAAGTCAGAAACCTCATAGCGTCCGTCGCTGAGATATCCTTGAATCTGTCCAAGTGGACTGCCAACAGCGATCCAGTAGTCATTACCGATTTCGGTAGATGCCCATGCGGTGTTCTTACCGAAGTCTTCCATGATACCCAGATCCTTCACCTCGTTCTTGTTGAAGTTGATGTTACCACTGAAGTCGATACCCCAGTCTTTCTTATTAACAATGTGATAAGTGAAGGAGAACTCGATACCCTTGTTCTGGGTCTTACCGAGGTTACGATACTGAGTGTCATAACCGGTACCCTGTACAGGGAATTCAATGAGCAGGTCCTTGGTCGTGTTGATGTAGGCATCAAGGGTACCGCTCAACTTACCACCGAAGAGAGTGAAGTCCAAACCGATGTTACGAGTGATAGTTGTCTCCCACTTCAGGTCGGGGTTTGCCATGGTCTTGGAAGGAGCCCAATAGTTGCTGATACCGTTCACCCATGTGGTAGCTTTGTTCTGGTAAACCTGAACGAGCTGACCTACAGGAATGTTGTTGTTACCGGCAGTACCGAAGCTGATGCGGAGTTTCAAGTCATCCAACCAGCTCTCTGTACCTTTCATGAAAGGCTCAGAAGAGATACGCCATGCGAGGGCTACAGAGGGGAAGTAACCCCAACGGTTGTTGTCACCGAACTTAGAGCTACCATCGGCACGGAATGTGAAAGTTGCCAGGTAACGGTCCAAGTAGTTATAGTTTACACGTCCGAACCAAGACAGCAGCTTGTCGTCTGCACTGTAAGAGTCGTCGACGGTGTATGGATTACCTTGAGAGGTCAGTTTCCATGCTGTTGCGGCATCATAGTCCACGGGGAAACCGTGTACCTCGTCCAAATTGGCATGCTTCTTGGTAATCACATACTCGTGACCAACCAACATGTTCAGAGAGTGATCACTGTCCTTACCGAAGAGTTTCTTGAAGTCATAAGAGACTGTATTGGTGTTGCGGAAGCGATGACGCTTGGTATCAGTGATACGGATAGCAGGCTTGTTCTGGTTATCACCCAGAGGTACATTCTTAATATAATACTGAGTCAGACCCCAGAAGCGCTGGTTGTAATTGGTGTAGTCATCATAACCGAACTCAGTCTTCACCTTGAAGTTGTCAAAGATTTCCCAACCGAAGCTACCTGCGATATTCAGGTTCTTACGCTTTGTCTTCTGGTCACTGTCACTGTAGGCAACCAATGGGTTGTAGAGGTTTCCCAGGTCATCATCAGAAGAACCGGCTGTCGGGTCAAGGTTTGCCAAAGGAATCGGGGTGTAGATAACCGAGTACTTCAGACGCTTGTCAGAGTCATAAGCACCAGCAGCATCATTAGAACCACCACCGTTCACGTCTGTGATAGCGTAACGAGCCTGCAGGTCAAGAGTGGTTTTCTTAGTAGGTTTCGTGTTCAATTTCAAAGAGAAGTTGTCACGTTTGAAAGAAGAACCGACAAGAATTGCCTTATCGTTCATGTGGGCATAGCTGAAGGCGTACTTGATATTCTCTGTACCACCAGTGATATTGATGTTGTGGTTAAAGGTATGACCGGTACGTCCGAAACTCAGGTCCTGCCAGTCGTTGCCGGGAGCGTTCTGATAGAGATCCAGATCCTCATAGTTGCCGAAATAGTCGGTATAAGAGGAAATCTTAGAAGGATCATTGTTGTTCTTCAGCAAAGCCAACTCATACTGCCACTTAGCGTAGTCGTAAGGATTGAGAACGTCCATTCTCTTTGCCACCTTCTTCCAGCTATAGTACATATTGTAGCTCACCTTGGTCTTACCTTCCTTACCACTCTTAGTGGTTACCAGGATAACACCATTGGCACCACGGCTACCATAGATGGCGGTAGAAGAAGCGTCCTTCAGTACGGTGATGTCCTCGATGTCGTTGGCAGGGATGTCGCTGATACCGTCAACAGGGAATCCGTCCACGATGTAAAGAGGGTCGTTTGACTGGGTGATAGAACCACCACCGCGAACGCGGATCTTTACCTCTGCGTCAGGATTACCTTCCGTTGTAGTTACCTGCACACCAGCCATCTTACCGGTCAGTGCCTCAGAGGCATTGGCAACAGGAACAGCCTGGAGAGCTTCACTGTTGACGGTGGCAACAGAACCGGTCAAGTCCTTCTTACGAACGGAACCGTAACCGATGACCACGAGCTCTTCGAGCTGGGTGTTGTCGTCTTGCAGTGTTACGTCAACACGGCTCTTACCTTTCACGTCAATCGTCTGGGGCTTCATACCAATGTATGAGATAACGATTGGTTTGTTTCCTGATACCTTCAATGTGAAGTTACCGTCGAAGTCGGTCACTGTTGCATTTTGGGTACCTTGTTCCTGAACAGTGGCTCCGATGACGGCCTCACCCGTTGCATCCTTCACTGTACCAGTAACGTTCTGCGCTGACAAACTACCCACGATAAGTAGGAATGTAAGTGTAAGCGCAATTCGCATACTCTTAAATTTAACAGACATAAAATTAGTAGTTTTAAGAAATTAATAAAAATATTTTTATGATTCTGGATGCAAATTTACAAATAAATCTTAAAACTGCAAAAGAATCTTATTACTTTTTCCTGCAAACGTTTACGGAAAGGTGTTTTTTAACTAAAACAGCAGTGGCTGCTCTCCCTGTGTGGGAAAACAGCCACCGCTATAATATTATTAATAAGGTATGTACCTTATTTGATGATTACCTTATGACCATTGATGATGAAGACACCCTTGGAGGCATTCTTCACACGACGACCCTGCAGGTCGTAAACCACCTGGTTGTTCCAGTCGATCTTCTCGTCAGCTTTCACCTTGCTGATGGCAGTAACATCGGTCACGGTGAGGGCCTCGCCGAATCCACCCATCGCATTGACGGTACGGATGGTGTAGACTACCTCTCCATCAGCACGACGAGCACCGGCAGCCTCAGTGATGGTGTAAGAAGTTGTCTCAGTGATGCCCAGCAACTCGTCATTAGCGAAGATAGCATAGCCGGCAGCACCCTCTACGGCAGTCCATGTGATGGTGCCATCCTTCAGCGTAGCATCCGTAGGAGCATCGAACTGAGCAGCGGCAGTAGCAGGAGTCCATGTGCTGTTGAATATAGCTTCTGGTGTATAGTTGGCTGCTTCATCCGCTGTGATGACAGGATTGTTGGTCACACCCTTGAAGGATGTCTTGCGCTGCGAGAGATCCACAGTGTTACCATCTTTATCCACACTATTGTATTCAGCAAACTGTTCTACAGAATTCTGCTTACTAGCATCGGTTGACCACTCGTCCCATCCAGCAGCTGTTGGCTTAATCAGCATCGTGGTGTTCAGCATGCGGACAATCGTACCGGAAGCCCAAGGACGACCGAGACGGTACTTGCCATCCTCATTAGCCATACCGTCGAGTGTACACTCGTTGAAGATGTAGCCGAAACTCTTCTTTGTATTCGGAGCAGCGATGACTCCACCGGCTGCACCACCTGCGGCTGCAGACTTGTTGACGGTATAGAACAGAGTCTTGTTGAAGTATACATCACCATTACCGCAGACATAGTCTACTGATCCTTCAATTTTACAATCTTCGAAGTAGTAGGTGCCACTATTGTTATTGCTATAGTAAGTATCCTGCAGACCTTTCAGATAGACATTCTTCATGACGGTCTGGTTACCCTTGTCCTGGAAGCATACACCACGCTCGGCCTTGGCATTGGCATCCCATGGAGCGATACAGTCGAGGGTCAGATCTTGCAGGTAAGTATTATTAGCCGTGTTCAACAGGGTAGCAGTAACTCCGATTCCTTCCTTCTCAGGACGGTTCTTGATAATCGTACCCTCCATCGACTCACCGATGATAGAGATGTTGTTGCGTCCGATAGTGGTCAGTGTCTTTTGACGGAGGTCGTAAGTACCATTAGGAACATAGATGAATACTCGCTCGGTACCGCTCATACCATTAGCAGCGTCGATGGCATCGAGGAAACTGCTGGCTTCACCTTTCTTTACGTAGATCCACTGCCCCTTCTGGTCGTAGTTGGTCTCTGCGGTGTTGAAGATAACAATCTTATGAATGTAGCATTGTCCACCCGAGATAGTCAGTGTCAATGTTCCTGCCTCGCCTTCATACTCAATAGCCTGTGTGCCACCATCATTTGTAGAAACGGCATCAACCTCTTGCCCGTTAGATGCTACAATCTTGGTTGTTCCACCAGTAGGATATTGGCAGGTAGAAATAATAATGTTTGCCTTTGGACCTACCAGTAACTCAATCTTGTCGTTCTCCTTGAAGTTCCAACCATGGCGCATGTCAGATACGTTTGGCTTGCCTCCTGTAGGATTGAATGCCTCATGATCTGCTGCATCGAAGTTGATGTCCGTCAGGTCGAACTCGTACTTCTTGCTCAGACTTGCCACCTCGATTTCCGTCTCTACAGCATAGAGTTTCAAATCGGAAGTAACCACGTCATCCACAGAATGCTTGGCACCTACATAGTTCTGCTTGAACCAGCCACGTGCCTTAAAGCCGTTCTGCTTAGAAGAAATGTCGGCGATATCATAGATGAACTCACCAATCTTACTATCTTCCTCGATAGTCTGTTTGTTAGGCAGTTCATTACCTTCCACATCAAAGTAAGTCAGTGTATAGTCTGGCTTCTGAGTGATGTTCAGTACATAGTTAAGAGAAACCTCACCGGCAGTCATTGGGATAGTCACCTTACTAGAGGTTTCTGTTCCTTCATACGTGACTTGACCCAGTTCTCCGCTAACAGGTGTAATGTCTGCTAGAGGATTGTCACTACTTACCATTTTCTCTTTCTTCGAGAGTTTGAGGTCAGCCTCGTAATCGTCGCCAAACACATCCTCCACCTTATACTCATTGCCGTTGATCTTGAAGGAGCCGAGGATAGGCACTTCTTTCTCAGTGCCACTTAATGTTCCTTCGATGACTACGTCAGCAATACCCAGTTGCTTACCCTTCTGCAGTCCGTAGAGTGTAACAATCAGTCCGCAGGCACCCTCACCGGGTTTCGCAGTACTGAAGTCAGTGTATTCCAATGCACTATAACCGTTGACGTTGTTACGCTCAGGTTTGATAGCCTTTGCCAGACTTGCTGTAGTCTTGTCAGGATTCATCCATGCAATGTCGAGGGTGCTGTTGTCAGTACCAACCTTACTTGCTTTCAATGAAACCTTTGTCGGAGTGAAAGTATAGCCGAACTTAGGTCTGATGATAAATCGGATATCACCAGTCTCTCCTGCCTCAGCAAGTTGAGTCTCAGGAGCAATCAGCGTCATGGTAGCATCCTTAACGGTCAGAGTGCCACCATAAGAGTTGTTAGATCCGAGTTCAACCTTACTGCTAATCCAGTAATCTGCATTAGTGAACGTCGCTTTCTGTCCTGCGGTACCCAGTGTGAATGGGAAGGTAGCGGTTGCAGTCTCGTTATCGAGAGTCGTGGCACCCTCGTTGCCACCGCTCTGTTCTACGGGCAGGTTGATGGTCAACTTGTTCCAGTAGCCATTAGCAGTCTGCTCGATAACAAGCGTTGCGTCTTCGGCAGATGCAGTATAGGTCGCTGGGGCAGCGCCAGCCTCTGCGGCAGTGTCACCAAACTTCAGGGCATTAGCGTCATTATAGGTCTTCACACTGATGGTGGCACCCTTGCAAGATGGTATGGTAACCTTTGTCCCGGCATTCACCTGGTGCCATCCAGTGCCATTGCATGCGAATTTACCATTGGTCGTTGTTGCTACATCAATTGTCTTGCCATTAACGGTAGCCTGTGTGACAATCAGTCCATCACCACTCTGGAAGTTATGCTTTGGATAGTCATTGTATCCGCTTAGCTCATAGTCAATGGTAACAGCAGCAGTGCGGTCTGCCAGACTTACCTCGTTCTTACCAAACTTGGCAGTGAGTGTCATGTCTGCCTCAGGAGTAATCTCCTGTCCGGGCAGATAGACAGCGTTACCTGCTTCCCAGCCGATAAGTGTATAGCCCTCTTTGTACAGACTATAGTTCTTAGGAGCGGTAATCTTGCTACCTGCCTCTATCTCTACAGCAGCAGGTACTACACCTTTCACGTCATCAGCGGCAGCAAAGTTGATGTTGTACTTAGATACCTCTGCTGGCAGGTCAGCAGGTGCAATAGCTTCTACAGCAAAGTAGGGGTTGTAGTTGGCGTTGCTGAAATGCAGCGTGGTAGGCTCGTTGGTGCGATAATATGCCACAACAACATTGGCGGGGTCAGAAGACCATTTGGCTCCCTTGGTGTTGAATTTAGCCACCTCAGCACCTGCTTCGTTCGTCACGACGATGTCATTGCCATAGTCATGGGTAGCGTAGGTGATCTTCACACAGCCCTCTACAGGAACGCTGGCAGTGAAGTTCGACCATCCATAGGCGGTACCATGCCACTTACCCTTCAGTGTTGCATTAGCTTCCTCGGCATTCTCTGTCTTGCTGATACTGCCGTCCTCAGCAACTTTGATGTACACGTTGCTTTCTGTAGCCAGATCTTGCAGTTGGGTAAGGTCTGCCTTGATGTCTTTCCAGTTGCTTGCAGGCTCCTCGCCACCACCAGCCTTCGGGGTGAAGGTGATTTTATACCAGCGGAGCATGTTGGGTTCGAAACCACCCTCAGCATCAGCTTTAACCATATTACCTTTGAGGATTACTTCTCCGGCAGGAACAGCGATACCTGTAGCATTAACGGTTGTTGTAGAGTTGCTCTTGAACTCAGTATTCACACCATTCACATTCAAATAACGATCGGGGCGGTCACCACCTCCCGTGTTTGAGAAATCTACGGCAATAGTTCCTGCTACAGAGGTCTTGAACTTAATGGTGATACCCTGTGCATAGCCGGCACGAGAGGGGAACTGCATATCTTTCATCACAATGGCTTTGGCATCGCCAAAGGCTTCTGTGAAGTTGATGCGGTCGTCAAGGTCGGCAAGCAGGAACTCTTCCGTCTTTGTAGGATTAGAAGCATCAGTCAACTCAACAGTTTCCGAGAGTTTACTCCAGTCCCATGTGGCAGCCTCGCTAATAGTAGACTGGGTATAAGCTGTAGCGCGGCTCTGATAAGTGACAGCCACGGAAGCAGTCAAATCACCCACTTTTGCTGTAATGTCAGTCGTAGCCTTAGCTACGTCTTCAGTAGAGGCATAGGTAACTGAGATTTCCTGATTCACCTTGCCATCAGCAACAGTGAAACTGGCAGGTGCTACTGTCAGACCAGCCAGGTTGGGAACCTCAAGAGCATATTCTCCATTCGTCAGATTCTGACCCGTCAGCGTGAAAGTCTGCGTCTTTGTGGTCAGGTTAGGATTCAGTGCAAATGTCAATGCGTCAGGAGTAGCCTTCAGTGAAGGTGCCGTGGTACTATACTCTACGACAATGAGAGCCAGGAACTGGCGACTGCCACGAAGTCCTGTTTTACCGGTGATGTCAACAGTCAGGCAGTTTCCATCAGCATTTCTTGCGGGGAAAGTGCCTAGTGACGTTGCGTCTCCATCACCTGCGCCGACTGTACCTTCGGCATCACCATTAGACATAGCGAGCAGAGTCACTTTACTGATGGTCACACCCTCTTTGTAGCTAAGGGTGAAATTGCGGCTACCAGACAACTTCATGGGAACGTACGCCGTTTCTCCATAAGTAATCTTGTAGCTACCACTACCCTGTTGAATGCCAGTGTTTCCACTGCCATCGGCGATAGTTACAATACCATTGGCATCAGAGAGTGTTGCGACGGATTCACTCGGTGTTGATAACACAGCCGTGTCTGCCCAAGCACCAGTGATGGCAATCAGCAACAATGCCAATAATAAAGATAATTTTTTCTTCATAAGCGTTGTTTTTTAGTTATTAATTGATTGATTAAAATATGTCGTAGTAGCTTGTTTGTCTGCAAAGATACGCATAAAAATATAATAAGGTGAAAGCGGGTGGTTAAAAAACAACAAAAAGCCCGTAAACGTTTACGGATTCCCTACATGTATTTTTTAAACCCTTGTCACTGTTGCCGCCTTGCAAGACTACTTGATAATCAGTGCGTTACAGGTGACAAGGACGGATCTTCGTTGCCACCTGTTGCCACCAACTGCCGTTTTTATAGGGAGGGGGTACTGCTCCAATTCGTCATTCCGATATAGGAAACCAGTTATTCCCACCGTGGGAAAGAAGGATTCCCACCGTGGGAATGTGGGATTCCCTTCGTGGGAATAAACAGAACGGCGGCACCTTCATTTCAGGAAGGTACCGCCGTTGCGGGAAAAGGGTATTTTCGCTCGGCTCGGAATAATCTAAGTAAACTTAGTTCTCCGCTCACTTCTGAATGTATTTGACTTCGTCGAATACATTCTCGGCTCGGAAGAATCTAAGTAAACTTAGTTCTCCACTCACTTCTGAATGTATTTCTTACCTCCTTGGATGACCAGTCCCTTGTAGCTGCTGTCCACTTTCTGACCTCTCAGGTTATAGCGTGTCATGTCGGAACGCTGGTTGGTCTTGATCGTATTGATACCGTCAGAGGAAGTAAACTGCAGGGTGGGACCGGCACCATTGTCGGCATTGCTCACTACACTCTCCACCAGATTAGCGGCATAGGAGGTATAGGTATAGGCATCCGATGGCACGAAATAGTCGATAGTGCCCGAACGCTCTTGCTTGTCTGCTGCATTCAGACAATCCTTGATGGTGACGTTATAGTCGGTATAACCACTTGAAGTGGCATATTTCTTCCATGGATTCTTCTTCGCCTTCTCACTGGTGAAGGCACATTTCTCGATGTAGACATTACTCTTATAGCCACCACCCACGCAGTAGTTGGCATTCTCACTGCTATAGAGACAGTTGAGGGTATGCACCTTACCGAAACGGACACGGGGCATGCGCTCCTTACAACCATTGTCCCACCAGCAGTTGACGAAGGTGACATTCAGCTTGCCTTGGTCACCCGTCTGCTTATCACCGTTGCCTATCAGGTTGGTGAAGCGGTGATCCTCAGAACTGCCACCGTAGCCTTTGCCACGGGCAGGAAGGAGGTAGCGGAAGCGGCACCAGGAGACACAGATGTTATCAGCAGCGATACAGATGTCCAAATTGCCGTCGACGCCATCCTGGAAGTCGCAGTGGTCAACCCATACGTTGGTACTGCCTTGCAGATACAGGTTGTCGTTGCCATTGAAGTCGCAAGCTCCCGCACTCTTGAAGGTGATGTTGCGGATGGCGATGTTGTCGCACTCACGGACGAGCAGGATGCCCGTCTTCTTGATTTTCGCATTCTTGTCACTCTCGCTGGTGGGGATGTCCTCATTCATATTCTCAAACGTAGCACCGGGCAGTCCGATGATGGTCTTGTTCTTCACACCACGCATCTCGTATTGTCCGTCGAAGGTGATGGTTCCTTTGACGTAGATAATGGTCTTCGTCGTACTAAAAGCAATTAGTTGTGCTTTTAATTGCGAGAAATTCTCCACGGTAACCGTCGTACCGCCCTCGCCACCAGTCACACTGGCACCAAAGCCGATAGGTGCGTTCTTGTCATACTCTGACAGTTTGCTGGCATCAATCGTCTGCGCAATACAGGTGTTGACTGCCACCACTGCAAGGATTGCTAATAGATATTTCTTCATTTCCATTTATTTCTGTATATACTTCTTACCGTTCTTAATCACGATACCTTTGTAGTTCTCGTCTACCCGCTGACCACGGAGGTTGTAGATATGTCCGTCGCCCTTGATGATGACTGGGGTGCTGATACCAGTGGCTTCAGTGATGGTACCTTTGATCATCACTTGTGCGAGACCCAGGTCCTTCTTCTGAAGGTTACCGTCTTTATCGGTAGCTCCCACATTATACATATTGATAATCAATTTGCAATCCCCTTCTGTGGCAGTCGATTTGTTTTCAATATCGAGATTGTAGTAGGAATGGTAATTATTGTCTGCGTTGTTACGGTTAGGTGAGACAGCATCCAGGATTTTGTTTGTACCTCCCGCATCCTTCCAAGAAACGTCAATAGTACCGTTGTTTGTACCTACCTTGCAGGCATACAGTTCGATGCTGGATGCCTTGAACTTATAACCGTTCTTGGTGGTGATGGAAAAGGTGACGGCATTGTCGTCGGCAGGAGCGGTCTGGATGCTCTGTGCCTGATACAGAGAGAAACGGATTTCTCCATAAGTGCCGTTAGTGCGCAAAGTAAGATTGCTGCCATTCTCCACGCTTGTTGTGGTGATTTCACTTGTCAATGCACTGCTTACCTCCGCATTGGTATTTGAAGACATAGCCCATAAGATGCTGCCCTTGCTGCCTTCCGTCTCACTGCCACTGTCGCTGTCACCATAGGGGAGGGTAGCACCGGCACCATTCTGTACCGCATCAGGGACATTGTTTGTGGTTGCCACCGTATAAGAATAAGGTACTGTGACGGTAGTACCGAAGGAAGAAGGCTTGCTGACGGATGTGTTGGCAATGACATTATTGTCAGCCCATGTTACTGCGGTGGCATCATTGTTCTTGTAACAGTTCTTTACTCCCGATGCGAAGTAGTTGCCCTCAATGAGGAACTCCGAGTTCTTGCGGGGGTTCATGCAGAGGCTGGCACCACTGCAGCTATAGTAGTTGTTCAGCATGTGAATCTTTCCTACACGTCCCATCGGCATACGTTGATTACAACCAGGTGCCCACCAGTTGAAGGCGAAGGTGGTGTTCAGCTTGCCTGTTGTTTCACTGTCGCTACTGCCGATAAGGTTGGTGTTCTGGTGCATGTAGGAACGGTCGGTATAACGGAAGACACACCAGCTGACGGTGTTGAAGTCGGCGGCATTCGTGATGTCAAAGTTACCATCCATACCATCCATGAACTCGCAGTGGTCCACCCAGCAGTTCTTGGCACCAGTGCAGGAGATGAGGTCGTAACCACCCACGTCGATAGCACCGGGTCCCTTGAACGTAATGTTGCGGATGATGATATTCTGACAACTGCTCAAGGAGATACATCCCGACTTGCGGTAATCCTCATTATTGTCCTTCGTCATCTCAATGATAATCTTGCGGGTGTTATACTCCGCCTCTTCAGAGACAGACTGTCCGTTGGGAAGCTTTCCACCACCACCGCTGGTACTCATATTGGGAACGCCGGCATCGTTAAGTGCCTTCTTGATTTCGTCCGTCACATACCATTTGGTGCTGATAATGGCATTATTGATGCCGATAATCGTCTTATTGGAGGCAGTGATTCCAATGTTGCTTGATACGATGAACTCACCATCGGCTCCATCGAGAATGACGACATCATACTGTTTGATGGCATTCTGGATGGTTCCCTTCATGTCCTGCCCATTTGACTTCAAGGTTGTCACCTTACCAGTAAAGCTTTCTGGTATGGGGTAGGTATATACTCCTCCTCCAGTAATATTAAAGGTGCTGCTGGCATCAGTACGTGACGAGACAGTACAGAAACCGAAGGGCTTGTCCAGGTCGTAGCCATCAGCCACAGCTGTCATTGACAGCAAAGTCGCTGTGAGTGTTAATAGATACTTTTTCATATTTCCTTTCCTTATTAGTTATTTCATGTTTTCCGTCGTAGTTATTTCAAATTGTCTGTCGTATATCCCAACTGCTCCATTTCGAGGGAAGCCCAGATGAACGGACCGACACCCTTGGCATCGTTGTTGCGGATGGGTTCGCTGAGGTAGTATTTGTAACTACCGTCACGACGGCGGTTCTCCTTGACAGAGCCTTTGGGGTTGATCTTCTTCATGGCAGCTACTACCTCGTCGGTGGCAGCAGGACCAAGACCTGCCACCTCACAGCACTGGGTCAGCGAGATGGTCTTGTCAGGGTGTACCTTGATGAAGTTCTTGATGATACCCTTGTATGCCTTGAGGCCGGCATCACGATATTTCTCATTCACATAACCCTTGCGATATGCCTTCAGAAGGGCATAGGTGAACATAGATGAGCAGGTAGACTCCAGATAATTGCCTTCCTTGCCAGGACTGTCCATCACCTGATACCAAAGTCCCGACTTCTCGTCCTGCCATTTCAGGATAGCATCGAAGTCTTTTTGCAGCAGGTCGAGCACTTCCGAGCGGCGGGCATAATTCTCTGGCAGGGCATCGAGAACCTCGATAAGTGCCATGGTATACCAGCCCTGGGCGCGTCCCCAGCAGTGCTGTGAGAGTCCTGTCTCCTTGTCAGCCCAGAACGTCTTGCGTGTCTCGTCATAAGCATGACGGTTGAGTCCTGTCTTGGGGTCGAGGGTACGGTTGTAGGTAATTTTCAGCTGGTTGACAGCATCATCATAGATTGCCGTAATCGCTTTCTGAGTACTCCGAGTATTCCGAGTAATCTGAGTACTCAGAGTGATCGGAGCCGTCAGTGTGCGGAAGGGGAGTCCCATGAAGATACCGTCGAGCCATACCTGATAGGCATAAATCGCCTTGTGCCAGTAAACCTTGTCGGCAATGGTGCGAGGCTGGTCCTGGAGTTGCTTCATCATGGTCTGCATGGCGAGCAGGTTCTTCGGCTCCGGCCAGTTCTGATACATTCGGGTCACGAAATGTCCCGTACGGATATTGTCGAGGTTATAGTCCAGGATGTTATAGCCGGTGATGTTACCTTGCTGGTCAATCATCTTGTCGGTATACATCTTGCAGTATTTCAGGATATCCTCACCGCCATAGCACAGGTAGGTGTCGAGCATGCTCTCCAGTTCGATACCCATGACATAGCTCCACTTGGGCTTCTTGGCGAAATCGAGCATGTAACTCTCAGGAACCCTTTTCATCTCGGAATAGGTGAGCCATTCGGAGTAGTGCTTGTAAGGCATCTCCTGCAGAACGAGGTTGCCGTTGACGATGAGGTTCTCATAAGTGACATCCTGTGCCAGTCCTACCTGATGGACAGGCTTGTCGTATACCCCGTCAAACTGACAGTTGCGGACGGTGATGTTATTGACGGTATAGGCAAGTTTGGGGTCGTCATAACCGACAATCATCACACCATACCGTGACTTCTGGCAGGTGACGTTCTCCATGGTGACATTACGCACCGTGGGGTAGAAGCCACGGCAACAGATCTCACGGGGCTCATAGTCGGTATTAATCTTCAGGACAGCCTCTTTACACTGTCCGACAGTGACATTGCGCATGTTGATGTTCTCGATAATACCTCCACGGCAGGAGTTGGTCTTGATGCGGAGCACACGGTCGAGGTTAGGAGAGTCCATCACACAGTCATGGGCATAGACATTCTTGCAGCCACCGCTGATCTCGCTGCCGACGACGACTCCGCCATGACCGTTCTTCATCTCACAGTTGCGGATGATGATGTTCTGACTTAGCATGTTACGCTCACGTCCGTCGCGGTTTCGCCCACTCTTGATGGCGATGCAGTCGTCACCGGTGTTGAAGAAACAGTCCTCAATCAATACACGGTCGCAACACTCGGGGTCACATCCGTCACCGTTAGGACCGTCGTTGATCATCTTGACACGACGGACAGTGATATCGGTGGAGTGCAGAGGGTGGATCACCCAGAACGGAGAACGTAACAAGGTGATGTCCTCCATCAGGATACCTTCGCATTTGTTGAAGTTTACCAGTTGCGGACGCAGTCCGTCTTTTGCCTCAAAGACACGCTCGGGACTCCTGTTGCCTTTCTCGTCATACATAGGAATACCGTCTTCACCAGCTTTCAGCAGACGGGCACGACCGCCTTTCGTCTGTGATATTCCTCCTTCCTTGGCACCAAAACGTCCGTTGCCACACCATGGCCACCAAGTGTTGTTGGAACCGCCTCCGTCAATGGTTCCCTTGCCAGTGATGGCAATGTCCTTTGCCTTGAAAGCATAGATGCACGGTGAGAGATTGAAACATTCCAGTCCCTCCCATGAGGTTTCCACAATAGGATAGAGTGTCGTGTCAAAGACAAACTCCAAGACAGCACCTTCCTCAACGACCAGGTTGACACCACTCTTGAGTTCGATGGCTCCTGTGAGGAAACGCTTTCCTGCGGGAATGACAACCTTGCCGCCTCCTTTCTTGGAGCATTGGTCAATGGCTTTCTGTATGGACTTCTGGTTCTTGGATGCTATAGCATCAGGCTTGGCACCATACTTGGTGATGTCATACACTTTATCCATGAACTGTGGGACACGGATACTCTGCTCTATCTGTTTGTACTGCTGCTCATCCCAGCCTTTGGCTTGTATGGAGAGAACTGTGATACACAGTACCAACAAAGTAAATAGTTTTTTCATATTTGTTGTTTTAGTAGTTTGCCGACAAAGGTACAAAAAAAGAGCGAAAACTCGCTCTTATTTTACATTATTTATAAATATAATTATTGTTCAAGGGCATCGAACAATTTGTCCAATGCCTCGTCGGCACTCTTGCTCTCGCTGAGCAGAGTGACAAACTTGGAACCGATAATGACACCGGCGGCATTTTGCTGAGCAGCCTCTAAGGTCTGCCTGTTGGAGATGCCGAAACCAATCATGCGGGGATTACGCAGGTTCATGCTGTTGATACGGCGGAAATACTCCTGTTTTGCATCGTCGAAACTCTTCTGCGCTCCTGTGATGGCAGCCGAGGATACCATATAGATGAACCCGTCGGTATGCTCGTCGATGAAGCGGATACGTTCCTCAGAGGTCTCTGGGGTGATGAGCATGATGACACGGATGTCGTAGCGGTCGGCAACGGGTTTCACGATGTCCTGATAGTCCTTGAAGGGCAGGTCGGGGATGATGACACCACTCACACCGCTCTCCACACAGCTCTGGCAAAAGGCTTCGATACCATACTGCATGATGGGGTTCAGGTAACCCATCAGAACGAGTGGGATAGATACCTCGTCCTTGATGTCTTTGAGTTGTGAAAATAGTTTACGAAGTGTCATACCGTTCTTCAGTGCTTTTGTGGCAGCGTCCTGGATGACAGGACCGTCAGCCATAGGGTCGCTGAAAGGAATGCCCACCTCTATCATGGAGATGCCTCTCTGCTCTAATGTCTTGATAACATCAGCGGTACCCTCAAGGGTCGGGCATCCCGCACAGAAATAGAGACTCAGTAACTTCTTGTCTTTGTTCTCGGTGAACAGTTTATTGATTTTATTCATAATCTTCCAATAAAATGATTTAGTAATTGAATATCCTTGAGGGCAGGTGCTGTCTCAAAGCGAGAGTTAAGATCAATGCCGGCACACATGGGGTGCTGAAAGTTCTTGACTTTCTCGGCATCGTCAGGACCGATGCCCCCACTGAGTATAAAAGGAGTATCTCCTTGGTAGGCTTGGAGTACCGACCAGTCGAATTGGGTGCCGTTACCACCCACCAGTTTCGATTTGGTGTCGAAGAGGAAGTAGTCAACGATTCCCTCGTATTGTGCTGTTTGTGCCAAGTCCTCAGTGTCGGCGATGTTCAGCGCCTTGATGATGGCGGTGGCACGGTCACCGCACTGGGGACAAAGGGAACGGAGACGCTGGATATAGTCGGGTGTCTCCTTGCCGTGGAGTTGGATGAGGTCGAGGGCATACTCCTTAGCTTTTTCTGTCACCTCCTTGATATCAGCGTCGACGAAGACACCGACCCGCTTCTGTCTGGTGGGCAGGTAGGAGGGCTTTTCGCTCACATTCCGGCTCGACTTGTGCCAAAAGATAAAACCCATCAGGTCGATAGCGAGTTTCTCTGCCTCACGGATGTTCTCTGGGTCGCGCATCCCACATACTTTTATGAGTTTAGCGTTCATCGTTTAGAGTTTAGAGATGAAATCCTTTAATGCCTTACCCGGGTCAGAGGTCTTCATGAAGGTCTCGCCGATGAGGAACCCCCGGAATCCTGCTATGCGGAGTGCCTTGACTGTATCGGGATTAGAGATACCGCTTTCACTGACCTTGACACTGTCCTTAGGGAGTAGTTCTGCCAATCGGAAACTGTTTTGGACATCGGTGATGAATGTTCCGAGGTTACGGTTGTTGATGCCGCACATGTCCGGCTCCATTTCCGCATACTCCAGTTCTTCCTCGCTGTGCATCTCCAGCAAGACTTCCAAGCCCAATCCATGGGCGGTAGACAAAAGTGACCGGCACTCTTCTTTAGACAAGTCGGCGGCAATCAGCAGGACTGCGGAAGCCCCACAGAGACGAGCCTGGAAGAGTTGATACTCGTCAATGATGAAGTTCTTGTAAAGAATGGGAATGTGTACCCCTGCGTGTCGGGCAATGTGGATAAAGTCATCCTTCCCTCCGAAATACTGTTCGTCGGTGAGGATGGAGAGTGCAGCGGCACCATGCTCCTGGTATGAGAGAGGGATCTCATCCGCCTTACCCTCCTCCTTGATCCATCCTTTCGAGGGAGAACGGCGCTTGAACTCAGCGATGATGCCAGAATCAGAAGCTGTCAGTGCCTTCGACATGGAGGGCACGCTGAAGTCGAGGATAGCTTCTACACGCCGGTGAATCTCCTGTTCAGAGAGCTGTTGCTTGAAACGCTCTACCTCTATCCGCTTGTGAGCTACGATTTCTTGTAATATATCCATTTTTATTATAAGGACTATAGTGACTATAGGTACTATAGTTTACGAGTTAAGTTCCGCAAATTTCTTAAAGGTAGCTAATGCCTTGCCGCTGTCGATACTCTCACGGGCAATGTCGATACATTCCTCGATGGATTTCTGTCCTTTCTCCAGTACCTGAATACCAAAGGCGGCATTCGCCAGGACGATATTCTTCTGGGCAGGAAGGGCACGGTTCTCGAGTACCGCATCGAAGATAGCTGCTGCTTCTTCCTCAGTGGCACCACCTACCAGTTCCTCAGGCTTTGCGATCTCAAACCCTAAGTCCTGTGGCTTGAAGATACGCTCATATTGGTTCGTTGTCACTTTGAAGTCGCTGGTCAGGGAAATCTCGTCATAGCCGTCAATGCTATTAACGATACCATAGTCGATGCCGATCTTCTGATATACATTATTATATAAACGCATCTGGTCGAGGTTGGCAACTCCTAACAGCTGGCATTTCGGTTGGCTGGGATTCACCAGCGGACCTAACAGGTTGAAGATGGTTGGGAACTGTAATGCCTTACGGATAGGACCGACAAACTTCATTGCCTTGGCAAAGAGCTGGGCATGGAGATAGACAATACCAGCCTCGTTGAGGCTGCGGTTTAGTTTGTCGATATCATCCGTGAATTTGATACCGTGGTGCTGGATGACATTAGAGGCTCCCGACACGGAGGTTGCCGCATAGTTGCCATGCTTGGCGACCTTATAGCCTGCGCCTGCAATGACGAAGCATGAAGTCGTGGAGATGTTGAAAGTGTTCTTGCGGTCGCCGCCAGTACCCACTACATCAATATAACGGTCAGCGTTGAGGATGGCAGGGACACCTGTCTCTAAGATACCATCACGGAAACCGAGCAGTTCATCAACGGTGACACCACGCATCTGCAATGCTGTCAGCAAGGCGGTGATCTGCTCATTGGGAAATTCACTGTGTGTGATTCCGATCAAGATGTTCTTCATCTCCTCACGAGTAAGTTCCTCGTGGTTAAGTATCCTGTTAAGGATGTCTTTCATTGTTTGTTCCATATTGTTGTTGTAATTTCGATGTTTCGATATTCCGATATTCGATGTTTCGATATTCCGATATTTCGATATTTCGATATTCGATATTTTGAGGGGTGTTAGAGGAAAAGCCAGTTCTGAAGCATCCTCTTGCCGTCAGGCGTGAGAACACTCTCTGGGTGGAACTGGATGCCCCGGATATTAAGCGTTTTGTGCTTGAGTGCCATGATTTGCCGGTCATCACTCTCTGCTGTTATCTCGAGACAATCAGGGAAACCGTCTCTGCTGACCACCCATGAGTGGTAACGCCCCATGGTGATGCGGCTGGGTAATCCGGAGAAGATGGCATCATTGCCAAACTGTGTTCCTTCAGTCGCTACCCCATGATATACCTCACGGAGGTTCTCAAGCTTTCCTCCGAAGACCTCACCGATGGCTTGGTGTCCAAGACAGACACCGAGAATAGGCTTTTTGCCAGCGTAGGTCTTGATGACATCCAACAGCAATCCTGCTTCGGATGGGATGCCTGGACCAGGTGACAGGATAATCTTACTGAAGGGTTCCAGTTGGGACAGTTCAAACTGGTCGTTCCTGTATACTGTTACCTCAGCTCCCAGTTCCTTGACTAAATGAGCGAGATTATAGGTAAATGAGTCGTAGTTATCAATAATGACTATCTTGATCATAACTTACATCCTTTCTGCCATTGCTATTGCCCGGCGCAGTGCACCGAGTTTGTTGTTCACTTCTTGTAATTCATATTCCTCATCACTCTTGGCAACGATGCCTCCACCTGCCTGGAACCATAGTTCTCCGTTACGAGAGACAAAGGTGCGGATGGTGATTGCTTGGTTGAGGTTTCCGTTTAGTCCGATATAGCCAATACATCCGCCATAAGCTCCACGGTTGTGTGGCTCGTACTCACTGATGAGTTGCATGGCACGAACTTTAGGCGCTCCGCTTAAAGTGCCGGCAGGGAAGGTGTCGATAAATGCCTTGATAGGGTCTGCTCCCTCATCCAGTTCACCGCTGACACGGGACACGAGGTGGATGACGTGCGAATAATATTGCAGGTCTTTGTAAAAGTCAACCTTCACACCATGACAGTTTCTGCTGAGGTCATTTCGGGCAAGGTCGACCAGCATCACATGCTCGGCATTCTCTTTAGGGTCCTTCCGTAAGTACTCAGCCCCCTCACGGTCTTTCTCTGCATCTCCCGTACGCTTGGTGGTCCCGGCGATGGGGTCGATATAGGCTTTCCGTCCTTCGACACGGCAATGTGTCTCAGGGGAGGAGCCGAAGATACGGAAACCGCCAAAGTCAAAATAGAAAAGGTAAGGAGAGGGGTTGATACTCCTTAGGGCGCGGTATAGTTTGAAGTCATCTCCCTCATATTTCTGAATAAAGCGGCGTGAGAGGACTATCTGGAACACATCACCACGAAGACAGTGCTTGATGCCGCGGCGTATATTCGCCTTGTGCTCCTCGTCAGTCAACGGGCTGGTCACATCTCCAACAGGATGGAAGTCGTAAGCAGGTATGCTCGCCTTGTTCATGGCTCGGAGAATCTCGGGGATATCAGACTCGTCAGGGTGTTTGGAGAGACTGATCATTGTCAGCTGACTGTTGAAGTGGTCGAAGACGATGATATCCTTATATAATATATAGAGCATATCAGGAGCATCGTTTTTCTCCTGTGTCTCGTCTTTGACAGCGATATGTTCAAAATAGCGTACGGCATTGAATGAGGTATAGCCGTACAGACCGCAGAATGTTGCGTAATCTCCCTCTACATGGATTCTGTCGATGAGCGCATGAATGGCATCAGCCGTGCCATAGTCGGTGCTGATGGAATGCTCCTCGTGGCTGCCGTCAGGGAAGATGATGGTAGCCTCACCATGCCCAATGGCAACAGAGGCAATGGGGTTGATACCGATAAAAGAACGGGAATTGTCCTTATCATGATAGTCTGAACTCTCCATCAATGCACTTTGGGGGTAAATATCACGCAGTCGCATATATACACCAACGGGGGTATACAGGTCAGCGAGAATCGTCTTGCAGGAAGTGGTGTAATTAAAAGTTTCCATATTCTCCAGCCATTTCTTTATGTGATAAATAGGTTTCTACGTCTTTGTCACCACGTCCACTGACGGTCAAGACCACGATATCGTCTTTCTTGAAAGTCATCTTGTTCAGGGCGGCAATAGCATGGGCACTCTCCAGAGCAGGGATGATACCCTCCATGCGAGTCAGTTCATAAGCGGCTTTCACAGCCTCATCATCGTTGATGGAATAGACAGTGGCACGGTGCTGAGAGGCAAGATTAGCATGCATGGGACCAATACCGGGGTAGTCGAGTCCGGCAGAGATAGACTCTGCCTCGATGATTTGTCCGTCCGGGGTCTGCATGACGAGTGTCTTGGCACCATGTAAGATACCGAGTCTGCCGGCATGGATGGTAGCAGCAGTGTGTCCTGTGTCGGCACCCATACCACCTGCCTCCGCCAGGACAATCTTCACACGGGTGTCATCAACATAATGGTAGATGGTTCCTGCGGCGTTACTGCCGCCGCCGACACATGCCATCAGTATATCGGGGTAGTCCCTGCCGATTTTCTCCTGCAATTGTTCCTTTATCTCTGCGGAGATAATACTTTGCAGGCGAGCTACCATGTCAGGATAGGGGTGAGGACCGACGGTACTGCCTATAATATAAAAGGTGTCAGAAGGGTGACAGCACCAATCGCGAATGGCTTCGTTCGTGGCATCCTTTAACGTCCAGTTGCCCGTCTTTACAGGACGGACCTCTGCCCCCAACATTTTCATTCGTTCTACATTGACATGCTGTCGTTCTACATCCAATGCGCCTTGGTAAACCACACAGGGCATGTCCATTAACGCACATACGGTAGCTGTCGCCACTCCATGTTGTCCTGCTCCTGTCTCTGCGATAATACGCTTTTTGCCCATCTTCTTGGCTAGAAGAATCTGACCAATAGTGTTGTTGATCTTATGAGCTCCTGTGTGGTTCAGGTCTTCTCGCTTCAGGTAGAGCTGGCACCCGTACTTCTCACTCATACGCTTGGCATAATAGAGCGGAGACGGGCGCCCCACATAATCGCGCAAGAGTTCCATGTACTCTTTCTGGAAGGATTCAGACTCAATAACCGGCAAGTATTCTTCTTGCAGTTTTTTGACGGTGGCATAAAGAATCTCAGGTACATATGCACCTCCAAATTCTCCATAGAATCCTTTCTCGTTTACTAAAAATGTTTTTTCCATATTTGTTTTGTTAAGTTCTTATCATCTGACGTTAAAAGGGCTCGTCGCGTTAACGACGAGCCCTTGATATCTTTATGAATACATATACGGCATCGTACCCCGCGACTATCTTAATCTCGAGTGACGCCACCACCATGCATTCATCAAATTCGTCATTGTTATATTCGAAGTTTTTATGTTTACGGCTGCAAATGTACATACAATTCTTTTAATAAGCAAACTTTTCGGGCATTTTTTTTACAATATGAAATAAAAAGTGTAATTTTGCCGACGAAATGTAAAGATAATGAAGATGGATGTTCAACAGTTTTTAAATACGAATGATCGTTTTGCCGCTGCCGCAGGGTGTCGTATTATTGAGATGGATGAAGGCAGGGCGGTAGCTACCATGACAGTGACGCATGAGCATCTGAACGCTGGTGGCGTGTGTCAGGGAGGAGCGCTTTTTACTTTGGCTGATTTGGCGCTTGCCGCAGTGATGAATAGTCATGGGAAGTTGACTTTCGGGATTCAAAATAATATCATGTATCTCTCATCAGCACGTGAGGGCGATGTCCTGACAGCTGAAGCAACAGAGATAGTTGACCACCATAAGATTCCTGCTGTGGAGGTACGGATAACCAACCAGGAAGGAAAACTGTTATGTCATGTTACAGGAATGGCTTATAGGAAATCGGAGGTGTTGAAATAAAATAATCAGTCAAAACGCAAAAAACTATGTTAAAAATTTGCGATTTTGCTGATTAAGTACTATATTTGCCCCCGATAAGTCAGTGCTGGCGATTGCCTACTATCTTATCGTTATATTATGAAGTGAGGTTGGTAGCGTCCTGCACCAACCTCTTTTTACATAATATATATCCTTCGTTATTGTTGAATCTCCCAGCCAATGGCAGAAGCACCCAACACGGCAGCAGACGCTCCGTCAAGTCCGCTTACTAAGAACTGAGCCTTATTGCGGAAGATTGGAAGCACGTGCTCATTGTATGCCTTCTTAATGGGATTCATAATCAAATCGCCTGCTTTCACCATACCACCGAAGAAGATGAAAGCTTCGGGAGAAGAGAAAGCGGCAAAGTCAGCGCAAGCTTCCCCCAGCATATGTCCTGTGAACTCATAAATCTCCTTGGCAAGTTCATCGCCTTTGCCTGCTGCAATGCTGACATCCAAGGAAGTGATATCTTCTGGGTTCATGTCACGGAGCAATGAGGGACGTTCGGTCTTACTTAATAATTCACGGGCGGTACGAGCAACACCAGTGGCAGAGCAATAGGCTTCCAGACATCCTGTTCGTCCACAACCACAGGGACGACCTTCCGCACCACGTACCATAGTGACGTGTCCTAACTCACCGGCAAACCCGTCATGACCATAAAGTAATTGTCCGTTAACGACAATACCTGAGCCGACACCTGTTCCTAAGGTGATGACGATGAAGTTCTTCATACCACGTGCAACACCATAGACCATTTCACCGATAGCGGCGGCATTCGCATCATTGGTGAGTGCCACAGGTATACCTAAAGCATCGCTGAATAATTTTGCCAAAGGAACAATACCGTCGTGTGCCCAAGGAAGGTTTGGAGCAAACTCAATGGTGCCATTATAATAGTTCCCGTTAGGAGCACCGATACCCATCGCTTTGATCTTGTCGATGCCACCCACCTGTTCTATAATGGGTTGTAGTGCTTCAACGGAAGCTTTGACGTAATCTTCAACTTTCTCATACCCGCCTGTCTTGATAGCTGTTGTCGCCTTGATTTCACCACGGGCATCAACAATCCCGAAGACAGAATTGGTTCCTCCTAAGTCTAAACCGATAACATACGGTTTGATTCCTTGTTGTTCGTTCATAAAATGTTATGTTTTAAGTTATAGAATATCTCGTTAATCAGTCTGCAAAGTTAATAAATAAACTAGAGAAATTGAAGAATATACAGATTAAAAAATATAAAAACTAATAAATCTGTTCTATCTGTGGTTATTTTTTCGTACCTTTGCATCCGATATGCCTTTACATATACCTATTAATATATTAGATTTTATCTTCAAGGGCATGCTGATTGGTATGATAGCCTCTGCTCCAATGGGCCCTGTTGGTATCCTTTGTGTACAGCGCACGCTTAACAAAGGGCGCTGGTATGGATTTGCCACAGGTCTTGGCGCGGCTATTAGTGACATCATCTATGCTGGAATCGCAGGATTTGGCATGTCGTTTGTGATGGACTTTATCACCAACGACCAGAATCGTTTCTACTTACAAATCGTGGGTAGTGTGATGCTATTGTGCTTTGGTCTTTTTACATATTATACAGATCCTACAAAGAAGATGCACCAGTCAGGGCAACAAAGAGGCTCCCTATGGTATAATACGTGGACGGCATTCCTTGTGACATTCTCCAATCCTCTCATCGTATTCCTATTCTTGGCGATGTACGCTCAGTTCGCATTTGTTTTGCCAAACCATCCTTTTGAGATGTTGGTAGGTTTTATGAGTATTGTAGGAGGTGCATTGCTTTGGTGGTGGGGGCTGACATGGCTGGTGGACAAAATACGGGCGAAGTTTGATGATTTTGGTATTCGCCTGATTAATCAGATTATCGGTGTTGCGGTGATTATTGGTTCTATAATTATGTTATTGGGAACGACAACAAACCTGTTGAGATTTTAATGATGTTAATAGCGCAAGAGTTAAGACGTAAGAATATAGCAGAATATTTGCTTTATATGTGGCAAGTGGAGGACACCATCCGTGCCTTTGGCTGTTCTTTGAGCCGTATTCGTCGTGAATATATTGACCACTTTGATTATACGGACGAACAGAAAGAAGATGAGGTGGATTGGTTTGGCAACCTGATTCGGATGATGAATGAAGAAGGGTGCCGGGAAAAAGGGCATATTCAGATAAATAAGGTGGTGCTTCTGCAGTTGGAGGAGCTGCATGTCCAGTTATTGGGAAGTTCCAAGTTCCCCTTCTATCATTCTGAGTATTATAAGGTATTGCCGTATATCGTGGAGTTGCGTAATCATGGTGCCAATAAGGAAGAGAATGAGATAGAGACCTGTTTCAACTCACTCTATGGTGTGATGATGTTGCGTTTACAGAAGAAAGAAATATCTTTAGAGACACAACATGCTGTCAAGGAAATATCCACATTTATTGGTATGCTGAATGATTATTATCTGAAAGACAAACAAGAACCTCTAGAATTCGAGTGAGATGAATATATTAGTAACGGGGTGTAATGGGCAGTTAGGTAATGAAATACAGTTGTTGGAGAGAGAGTATCCCCAACATCAGTGGTTTAATACCGATGTGCAGGAATTGGATATCACAGATGTGAATGCTATCAGACAGTTTGTTCTTGAGCATCAGATTGACGGTATCATTAATTGTGCAGCCTATACCGCTGTGGATAAAGCGGAAGAGCAAGAGGAACTTTGTACCAAGTTGAATGCAGAGGCGCCAGCCTACTTAGCTTCAGCCGTAGGTAGCCGTGGCGGGTGGATGATTCAGATATCCACCGATTATGTCTTTGATGGCACTAGTCACGTTCCTTACGTAGAGGATGATGACACCTGTCCCAATAGTGTCTATGGGCGTACCAAACTTGTCGGAGAACTAAACGTTCAGAAGTTGTGCGAAAAATCAATGATCATCCGTACGGCATGGCTTTATAGTACTTTTGGCAATAATTTCGTGAAGACGATGATTCGTTTGGGTAAGGAACGGTCAGAACTGGGTGTTATCTTTGATCAGATAGGTACTCCTACCTATGCCCATGATCTTGCCCATGTCATTATGACGGTTGTCCGTAAGGGATTTGTCCCTGGTGTCTACCACTTCACTAACGAAGGAGTCATCTCATGGTATGATTTTGCCAAGGCGATTCATCGTATTGCGGGGATAAAAACCTGCCATGTGAGGCCTTTGCATACAGCGGAGTATCCGACACCAGCCCGCCGCCCCCATTATTCTGTATTAGATAAGACAAAGATAAAAAAGGTTTATGGTATTGAGATTCCTTATTGGGAAGAGAGCTTGAGAGATTGTATTGAAAAATTGAAGAGTTGAAAAATTGAAAGATTGAAGGATTGAAATGAATCAAGAGATAGAAAGAAGACGGACGTTTGCGATTATATCGCACCCAGATGCAGGTAAAACCACACTGACGGAGAAATTCCTCTTGTTTGGTGGACAGATACAGGTTGCGGGTGCCGTCAAGAACAACAAGATTAAGAAAACGGCAACCTCCGACTGGATGGATATAGAGAAACAGCGTGGTATCTCTGTGTCTACCTCGGTGATGGAGTTCGACTACACTCCTGATGGTTCCAATATAGAGTATAAGGTGAATATCTTAGATACCCCAGGTCACCAAGACTTTGCCGAGGATACTTATCGGACACTGACTGCTGTGGATTCTGCTATTATCGTGGTGGATGGCGCAAAAGGTGTGGAGACACAGACGCGTAAACTGATGTCTGTCTGCCGGATGCGTAATACTCCTGTGATTATCTTCATTAACAAGATGGACCGTGAGGGACGTGACCCGTTCGATTTGCTGGACGAATTAGAGCAGGAACTGGAGATTAAGGTACGTCCCTTGTCATGGCCTATCAATCAAGGAGCGAAATTTAAGGGCGTTTATAATATCTATGAGCAGAAACTGGATTTGTTTACTCCTGACAAGCAACGGGTAACGGAGAAGGTGGAAGTAGATATCAACAGTTCTGTCCTTGATGAGCGAGTAGGAGAGCAGGATGCCGCAAAGCTTCGTGAGGACTTGGAACTGGTAGACGGTGTCTATCCTGAGTTTGAGGTGGAGACGTATCGTTCTGCCGAAGTAGCTCCTGTCTTTTTCGGTTCTGCATTGAATAACTTTGGCGTGCAGGAACTGCTGAACTGTTTTGTGGAGATTGCTCCCAGTCCTCGCGATACCAAAGCAGAGGAGCGTATGGTGAAGCCAGAAGAGCCGAAGTTCACTGGTTTTATCTTTAAGATTACTGCCAATATCGACCCCAATCACCGTTCTTGTATTGCCTTCTGTAAGGTATGTAGCGGAAAGTTCCAGCGTAACCAGCCCTATCTGCATGTACGTCAGGGTAAGACGTTGCGTTTCTCAAGCCCTACTCAGTTCATGGCGCAGCGTAAGTCTACTATTGATGAGGCATGGCCAGGTGATATTGTCGGTTTACCAGACAATGGTGTCTTTAAGATTGGTGATACCCTGACAGAAGGAGAGCAGTTGCATTTCCGTGGTTTACCCTCGTTCTCGCCGGAACTCTTTAAGTATATCGAGAATGACGACCCGATGAAGTCGAAGCAGCTCCAGAAGGGTATCGACCAGTTGATGGACGAGGGCGTTGCCCAGTTGTTTGTCAACCAGTTCAACGGTCGTAAGATTATCGGTACTGTCGGACAGTTGCAGTTTGAGGTTATTCAATATCGTTTGGAGAACGAGTATAATGCCAAGTGCCGTTGGGAACCTGTCCATCTCTATAAGGCATGCTGGATAGAGAGTGATGATGCCGCTGAGTTGGAAAACTTCAAGAAGCGTAAGTATCAGTATATGGCGAAAGACAAAGAGGGACGTGATGTGTTCCTTGCTGACTCCGGTTATGTGCTCTCTATGGCTCAGGAAGACTTCAAGCATATTAAGTTCCATTTTACCAGTGAGTTCTGATGACGAGAGAAGAAGATATTAAGAATGCAGTGGAGGTACTGCGGAAGGGTGGGGTGATCCTTTATCCTACGGATACGGTATGGGGCATTGGCTGTGATGCCACTAATGAGGAAGCTGTCAGACGGGTGTATGAGATCAAACAGCGTGACGACTCAAAGGCATTGATTTGCCTGGTCGACTCCGATGCTCGTTTGCAACGTTATGTAAGGAATGTCCCCGACGTGGCATGGCAACTCATAGATAGCTTAAAAGACGGTGATGCCAAACCAACGACCTTGATTCTCGACGGTGCTATCAATCTTGCCTCCAATCTGATTGCAGAGGATGGAAGTATTGGTATGCGCATTACCCAGGAAGCTTTCTCGAAAGAATTGTGCTATCGTTTCCAGAAAGCGTTGGTCTCCACTTCGGCAAATATCAGTGGGGAGCCTGCTGCTCAGAATTATTGTGATATTGACCCTCGTATTATAGAGTCTGTAGATTATGTGTGTTGGAGTCGCCGTCAAGAGCATAAGCCTCATAACCCCTCCAGCATTATCAGACTGAAAGAGAATGGTGAGGTAACTATAATCAGGAAGTGATGAGCCGTCAACCAGAAGACATAGCCAGGGCAACATGGGTGCAGAGACTGCATGAATGGCGGGTGGAGCATGTAAGTGACAAAATGTTCTTGCTTGTCCTTGCCTTCTTTGTGGGGTTGTTTGCTGCTGTGGCGGCTTTTGTGCTGCATGGGATGATTAACCAGATTGTCGCCCTGTTGACAGGACAGTTTACTGCGACAAGCTATAACTGGCTGTATCTGGTCTATCCTGTGATAGGTATCTATCTTACCTCTCTCTTCGTTCGTTATATCGTCAAAGATAATATTTCTCATGGTATTACCCGTATCCTGTATGCTATCTCATCGAATAAATCCAGGTTGAAGGCGCATAATACATGGTCGAGTGTGATAGCCTCCGCCATAACCATCGGTTTCGGTGGCTCTGTGGGTGCCGAGGCACCTATCGTCTTGACAGGTTCTGCCATTGGCTCGAATTTAGGACAGTTGTTCAAGTTGGACAGCAAGACTCTGATGACATTAGTGGGATGCGGTGCGGCTGGTGCCATTGCTGGTATCTTTAAAGCACCGATAGCAGGACTGGTATTCACCTTGGAGGTCTTGATGATCGACCTGACGATGGCATCGCTGTTGCCCATTCTGGTATCCTGTGTCACTGCGACCTGTTTTACCTATATCTTCAGTGGCAATGCAGTGTTGTTCTCTTTTCATTTAGATTCTGACTGGACTGTTCAGCGTGTTCCTGCCACCATCTTGTTAGGAGTCTGTTGCGGTCTGGTGAGTCTGTATTTCATCCGCACGATGAATGCCTGTGAAGACCTGTTTGCCCGTTTTAAGGACAAGCCGTATGTCAGATTGGTTATTGGCGGTATTATCTTAAGCACACTGATCTTCCTTTTCCCTTCCCTTTATGGTGAGGGCTATCATGCCATTAACCTCCTGTTAAATGGTAAGACCGAGGCAGACTGGAACCAGATATTAGATAATTCTCTGTTCTATGGTCATCATGAATTCTTGATAGGCTATCTTGCCTTGGTACTTTTTACGAAGGTGTTTGCCACCAGTGCGACTAATGGCGGAGGAGGTTGTGGCGGTACGTTTGCGCCCTCTTTGTTTATCGGCTGCTTTACTGGTTTCCTGTTCTCTCGTTTGTGGAATATCAATCAAATAGGTGTCTATGTTCCTGAAAAGAACTTTGCCTTGCTGGGAATGGCTGGCGTGATGTCCGGAGTAATGCATGCTCCGCTGACGGGTATTTTCCTTATTGCAGAGATTACCGGTGGCTATAACCTTTTTGTGCCTTTGATGATTGTTTCCGTTTTTGCCTATCTGACAATTATCATCTTCGAGCCTCATAGCATCTATGGTATGCGACTGGCGCGTCAAGGAAAGTTGATCACCCACCATACCGACCATGCTGTACTGACTTTGATGAGTCTGGATTCCGTTATTGACCGAGACTATCAAGGGGTTGACCCAGATATGGAACTGGGACAGATGGTTCATAAAATCAGTCGTTCCCGTCATAGCGTCCTTCCCGTTGTGGATGCTGCTGGCAGTCTGTTGGGAGAGATTAATATCGTCAGGATACGTCATGTCGTGTTCCGTACAGAGTTGTATCATCATTTTAAGGCGAGTCAGTTAATGACGGCCCCCGCTGCCGTACTGGATGACGGTACGTCGATGACTGCGGTGATGAAGACCTTTGAGCGGACACAGGCGGACTGGCTCCCTGTCTTGGATGAGGACAGGCATTTGAAAGGATATATCTCACGGAAGCGTATGTATAGTATGTATCGCAAGATGGTGCATGATATGAGTCAGGATTGAAGGATTGAAGAATTGAAGGATTGAAGAATTGAAGGATTGAAGAATTGAAGGATTGAAGAATTGAAGGATTGAAGGAATGAAGAAAGAAGATTTACGTATCATATTTATGGGGACACCTGAGTTTGCTGTGGAGACACTGAAGGCTCTGGTGGAGAATGATTATAACGTGGTGGCTGTGGTTACACAGCCCGACAAGCCTGTTGGCAGGCATGGCTCGGTACTGCAGCCTTCGGCAGTTAAGCAGTATGCTTTGGAAAAAGGACTCCCCGTCCTGCAGCCAGAGAAGATGAAGGACCCTGTGTTTGTGGAGCAGTTGCGCTCATATCAGGCAAACCTGCAGGTGGTGGTGGCATTTCGTATGCTTCCTGAGGTGGTGTGGGCTATGCCAGAATACGGAACTTTCAATGTGCATGCAGCCTTATTGCCACAGTATCGCGGGGCGGCACCCATCAACTGGGCAGTCATTAATGGCGAGACACGGACAGGTGTGACCACCTTCTTTCTTGATCATGATATTGATACGGGTCGTATTATCATGCAACTGCCTTTCGACATTCCCGATGATGCTGACGTGGAATACGTCTATGATGGTCTGATGCACTTGGGCGCAGACATCTGCCTGCAAACCTTAGAACGTATTATCACCGCTGACGGTTATCCGGAAACGGTGGCACAAGATGATTCTTCACTTCATCCTGCTCCTAAAATCTTCAAGGAGACATGTGAGATTGACTGGTCGAAGACTGCAAAACAGGTTTATGACTTCATTCGAGGACTTAGTCCCTACCCGGGGGCATGGACGACCCTGGTCGCCCCCGACGGGAAAGAAACCGTACTTAAGATCTTCAAGACCAGGAAGACAGGAAAGCCCACAACCGCAGGGAAGGGTAGTATAACAGTAGAAGGTAAGTCGCTGTTGGTTGCTGCCGGTGATGAATGGCTCTCCATGGAAGAACTGCAACTTGCAGGAAAGAAACGCATGCCCGTTCGTGACTTCCTCAACGGTATGAAAGATATGGATATCTATTATATAAAATAAATAATGTTAATAGTATAATAAACCCAAGTGGCTGTCCGTTTCAAAAGTAGGAACATTTAAATATTTTGCCTATGCAGATTTCTACTCAAGAAACCTTTATTCAGCCTCGTGAGTCAACCATACTGCTTATCAAGCAGATGGCTCGGATGTATAAAACAGTAAAACAACCAGACAACACCTATATGGTACTAGGTCTGAATTAAAGAAAGAAAAAATGACGAAAGTATCTCCCTCATTGCTCGCTGCCGACTTTTTGCATCTCGACACCGACATTGCGATGATTAATCGTAGTGATGCCGACTGGCTTCACTTAGATGTGATGGATGGCGTTTTTGTACCCAACATCTCCTTTGGCTTCCCCGTTTTAGAGGCTGTCGCATCTTTGTGTAAGAAACCTTTGGATGTGCATTATATGATTGTGCACCCCGAGCGGTATATCAGTCAGACGGCAAAATTAGGTGCAATGATGATGAATGTGCATTATGAGGCATGTGATCATCTGCACCGTACCGTCCAGGAAATTCATGATGCAGGTATGAAGGCGGGAGTTACTTTGAATCCAGCCACTCCCGTTTGTGTGTTAGAGGATATCCTTGGCGATGTGGATATGGTGTTGTTGATGAGTGTCAATCCTGGATTCGGTGGTCAGAAATTCATAGAGAATACTATCCAGAAAGTGCAACGGTTGCGCCGGATGATAGACGAGAAAGGCTTCAGCACTCTGATTGAGGTTGACGGCGGTGTGCAGAATGAGACGGCTCCGCGCTTGGTGAAGGCAGGAGTCGACGTGCTCGTTAGTGGCAGCTATGTGTTTAAAGCCGCCAATCCGGAGCAAGTCATTAAAGAGCTGCGCAGTCTTTAAATATCCAAATCGAGAAACATCTGGTGCAGTTTTGCCATGCGCCGCATATTGATGAGGGCATAGCGCATCCTTCCTAAGGATGTGTTGATGCTCACACCGGTAATCTCTGCAATCTCCTTAAACGAAAGTTCCTGGTAGTAGCGCATATAAACCACCTCACGTTGAGTGGCGGGAAGGGTGTCCATCAGATGACGGACATCGTTCATGATCTGTGTGTTGACATACTGGCTCTCCCTGCTGCCTTCTGTCAGTGTGTCATTGCTTAAGTGGCTGAGGTCATTGTCGGCATTAGGCTCAATGATATGCTCACTCTTGTTACGACGGAACTTGTCGATGATGATATTGTGGGCAATGCGTGTCAGCCAGAACGAGAACTTGCCGGAATCGGCATATTTCCCTTCTTGCAACTTCACGATAGCCTTGATGAAAGTGTCCTGGAAGATGTCATTCGCCATATCCTGGTCATGAACCACAAACAGGATGTAATTGAATAACTTCTGTTGGTTTCTTGCTAATAGCTCGTCAAAAGCCTTGTAGTCTCCCGCCGTATAGAGAAGGGCTAGCTCCTCGTCAGTGCGGTTCTCATATGTCTTCATACTTTCTTGTTTTATAATCAAGTAGAAGTTTTTCCGATAGGCAGATATGTTTAAGTTATTAACAATAATTTATTTCGACTGCAAAAATAAGTAAAAATATGATTACGACCAAATAAAATGGGGAAAAAGTGATAAAAAGGAAGGTGAAAAGGTAAAAGAGCAGCCATTTCGCTGCTCTTTCCTTTATTTTGCTAACTGTAATAGGTATTTGCCGTAATCATTCTTTGCCATAGGCTCGGCAATCTTCCTAAGCTGTTCTTTGCTGATCCATCCCCGTTTGAAAGCGATTTCCTCCAGACAGGCGACCTTGAGACCTTGCCGTTTCTCTATCACCTCGATGAAAGTGGAAGCCTCGGACAGGGAGTCGTGTGTTCCAGTGTCGAGCCATGCGAAACCACGTTGCAGGGTCTGTACCTTCAGGTTCTTCTGTTTCAGGTATTCTTGGTTGACAGTCGTGATCTCCAGTTCCCCACGGGCACTGGGCTTGATGTTCTTGGCAATCTCCACCACGCTGTTGGGATAGAAGTAGAGACCTACCACCGCATAGTTAGACTTAGGCTTGGCTGGTTTTTCCTCAATGCTCAGACAGTTCCCGTCCGCATCAAACTCTGCCACACCATACCGCTCAGGGTCATTCACATAATACCCGAAAACAGTTGCCTGTCCGTGTTTCTCTGCATTCTCCACACTCTGCTTGAGCAGTCCCGAAAATCCGCTGCCATAGAAGATGTTGTCGCCCAATACCAGGCAGGCACAGTCGTCACCAATGAATTGCTCACCGATAATGAATGCTTGAGCCAGTCCGTCGGGCGAAGGTTGCTCGGCATATTCAAACCGTACACCCAGTTCCGAGCCGTCACCCAGCAGTCGCTTGAACCCTGGTAGGTCATGAGGGGTGGAGATGATCAGTATCTCACGGATACCTGCCAGCATCAAAGCGGAGATGGGGTAGTAGATCATCGGCTTGTCAAAGATGGGAATCAGTTGCTTGCTGATTCCTTTGGTGATAGGGTAGAGGCGTGTGCCACTGCCTCCAGCCAATACGATTCCTTTCATAATAATCTCGTTTTTATTAGATTTTGATGGCAAAGTTATAAAATATTTATGAATTATGAACTATGAATTATGAATTATTTAGTACCTTTGCAGCGTTTAATAAAAAATGATTATGGGATTCTTTTCAAAACTATTCGGTCGCAAAGGCGACGAAGAACAACAGAAGGCGGGAGGCATGGAGGATTTCATGACCCTTATCCGCGTATATTTTCAGGCTGTGATGGCATCTGACCTGGGTATCACCAATATGGCGGCACTGCCCGACCTGCGGGTGTTCAAGGCTACTCTGCATGTGCCGACGCAGAACAACAAACTCGGGCTGGCAGAGAAGTCACGCTGCAAGAAGATGCTCAAGGAGATATATGGCATGGGTGATGACTTCACCAAGGAGATTGACCAGAGCATCCGTAAGCGTTGCAAGAAGCCGCAGGACATCCAGACTTACATGATCCAGTTCTCGGCATTCTCACAGGACCTGCTGATGCTGACGGGTAACCTGATGAAGTTCAAACTCCGTCTGCCTGGCTTCCTGAAGAAGGCGCTGTATACGATGACTGAGAAGACGGTCAACGATATCTTCCATAAGAACGACTTCTCGGATGCTGGTGTGATGAAGACCGTCGTTGCCATCCGTCAGTACGACCAGAAACTGGGTTTCTCCCAGCAGTGGGTAACCGATTTCGTTTATAAGGTGGTGATGCTTGCCAAGAAGGAAAAACGCCCCGCAGATTCCGAAACGAAATAAAAAAACGTTAAATCTTTACTTAAAGGAAGGTAGATCGCCAAAAATATACTACCTTTGTAAAATAAAGTGAGGAAGTTATGACGCCTAATGAGAAAACGATTACCGCGTTCGAGACACGCCTGAGGCAGATGATTCTCCGTTTCCAAGAGCTGAAGAAGGAGAATGAGGAGCTTTATGCGATGGTCGAGAAGAACGAGCAGGACATCAAACTGCTGCAGGAAAAGTTGGAACAGGGGCAGAATGACTATCAATCACTCAAGATGGCGAAGATGATCGAGATTACCGATGGCGACCTGGACGGTGCCAAGGAGCGGTTGTCGAAGCTCATACGGGATGTCAATAAGTGCATTGCAATCCTCAGTGACGAAGAACAATAGGGAAAACAAGCAACATGGCAGATCAAAGCAAACTACATATCCGGCTGCATGTCTACGATGAGGAAATCGAAGTCACCGTCAACCGTGAGGACGAGGAATACTATCGTTCCGCAGCCAAACTCATCACAGACCGCTATAATGCCTATGCTCAGGCATATAAGGGTCGGAAGAGCGAGCATGTCATCTCCCTGATGACGCTCGTTGATATTGCGCTGTTATATCAGAAAGAGCGCGCGCATAATGATACTGCCCCCTACGATAATGTTCTTGCCCGCCTCACGAAAGAGATGGAGGATGCTTTGGGTACGTCACGTTGATGATATGAGAACATTAACTCAATATATATATTTATGATTATTGTCATTATCACAGCCGTAGTAGCTCTCATATTGGGAGGCTTATGCGGATTTTTGATTTTCCGTTATGTCATTAAGGGAAAATATAATGAAATGGTGAAGGCTGCCAAGAAAGAGGCAGAAGTGATTAAGGAGAAAAAGCTCTTGGAGGTGAAGGAGAAATTCCTCAACAAGAAGAGCGAGCTGGAGAAGGAGGTGCAGCAGCGCAACCAGCATATCCAGCAGAACGAGAACCGTCTGAAGCAGCGTGAGATCTCTCTGAACCAGCGTCAGGAGGAACTGGGTCGCCGTAAGAACGACTTGGACAACCAGCAGACACGTATCGACAACGAGAAGAAACTCCTTGCCCTCAAGAATGAGGAGCTGGAGAAGATGCAGTTGCAGGAGCGTACTAAGCTGGAGGAGCTCTCCGGGCTGAGTGCCGAGGAGGCGAAGGCTCGTCTGGTGGAGGCGATGAAGGATGAGGCAAAGACGGATGCCGCCAGCTATATCAATGAGATTATGGACGAGGCGAAGCTCAATGCCAATGCACAGGCTAAGAAAATTGTCATCCAGACCATCCAGCGTGTTGCCACGGAGACTGCCATCGAGAACTCTGTCAGCGTCTTCCATATCGACAATGATGACGTGAAAGGTCGTATCATCGGTCGTGAGGGACGTAACATCCGTGCGCTGGAGGCTGCCTGTGGTGTCGAGATTGTGGTGGACGATACTCCTGAGGCTATCGTCATCTCTGCCTTCGACCCTATCCGTCGTGAGACCTGCCGTCTTGCCCTACACCAGTTGGTGAGCGACGGACGTATCCACCCTGCCCGCATCGAGGAGGTTGTTGCCAAGGTGAAGAAGCAGTTGGAGAATGAGGTCATCGAGACGGGTAAGCGTACCGCCATCGACCTGGGTATCCATGGCTTGCACCCCGAACTGATCCGTATCATCGGTAAGATGAAATACCGTTCCTCTTATGGTCAGAACCTGTTGCAGCATGCCCGTGAGACCGCTAACCTCTGTGCCGTCATGGCGGCTGAGCTGGGACTGAACCCGAAGAAGGCAAAGCGTGCCGGACTGTTGCATGATATCGGTAAGGTGCCCGACGAGGACACAGAGGATCCACACGCTATCTATGGTGCCAAGATCGCAGAGAAGTACAAGGAGAAACCCGATATCTGCAATGCCATCGGTGCTCACCATGACGAGATGGAGATGCAGACACTGCTGGCTCCTATCGTACAGATCTGTGATGCCATCAGCGGTGCCCGTCCCGGTGCCCGCCGTGAGATTGTCGAGGCGTATATCAAGCGTCTGAACGACTTGGAGGCTATCGCCATGAGCTATCCCGGTGTCACCAAGACATACGCTATCCAGGCTGGTCGTGAGTTGCGTGTCATCGTGGGTGCCGACAAGATGGATGATGCTGAGACGGAGGCACTCAGCGGTGAGATAGCCACGAAGATACAGAACGAGATGACGTACCCCGGACAGGTGAAGATCACGGTCATCCGAGAGACGCGTTCCGTGGCTTATGCGAAATAAAACAAAAAGGCTTGGAGAAATCCAAGCCTTTTTCAATTCTTTTAGTCGCTTCACTTTGTAAAAGCGTCTCACTTCAATTCTTCAATTCTTCAATTCTTCAATTTTACAATACTACCCGTTTGGCATATATGAAAGCGACAATCACTATGGCAACCAAAAGTAGGGCGGTAAGGAACAGGAAGATCAGATAGGTCTTCAGACATGTTTTCGTATAGCTGTAACCTGACAACTGCTTTAGGGGGATGACTATCAGTAAGGGGAGTGCAGCTTTATAATTTACATTGATGCCGAAGAAGTCCATTATGATAGAAATCATTGTCAACAGATTGGTTATATAGATCAGTGCCACAAAGAACTCGGAAAACCGCATGTCTGGAATATGAGGGCAATGCCGGAACAGTAGGTATAGCGGACCAGCGATCAGGAACAGGAAAATCAGTGTGAACAACGTCTCATGGCGGTTGGTCCAGTCATTATATTCCATAAAGGCCTTATCCATAGCGGCATCAAACTGGGCTAGTTCTTTCTTTTTATCTATTCCTTTCTGCTTTGGGTCAGCTGTCTGTTCTTCCTTTGCTGCCTGTTTGCTCTTTTCCAATGACGTGATGTAATCTTTCTCAAATCTCTCCTGCTGTTCTTTGATAAAGTTCTCACCTTTGATGTTCACGCCGGTATTGACGAGCAGTGAGAGGGCGAAGAGCAGGAAGAGCATCTTGAACGGAGGAAAATACGCCATCTGCATCCCTTTGAGATAGTCGCGGATCATATAGCCCGGACGCAGGAACAGGTCGCGGATGGAACGGAACATACCACGGTTGCCCAGTCCCCATACATCCAGAAAGAGGAGGAAGGCTTTCTTGAAGGAGTAACGTCCTATCCTCGATGACTGTCCGCACTGAGGGCAGTAGTTGCCCGCAAAATGTCTGCCGCAGGTGGTGCAGATGTGCTCCTCCTCACTCATCGGGTTGACCTGATAGGGAGTCTTTTGCCACTCGCAGAACTCCTTATATTTTTTCTTCCAATCTTCTAACATGGTCACAATATTCGTTAATTGATTGACAAAGTGATAAGTTCAGTTCTTGTCTGTTGGCTTCTTGAACCGACCGGTCCAGTCCTCTATGAATGAGAGTAAGATATAGGTGGCGAGTCCGATGATAATGCCGTCGGTGATACTGCCCGTGATAGGCATGAGCAGGATGCAGAGAAAGGCGGGCATAGCCTCCTTGGGACGTGAGATGCTGATATGGCGCACGGAGCCAAATAGGTGGAAACCTGCCACAACCAGTACTGGGGCGGTGGCAACGGCGGGGATGGCAAGGAATAGCGGTGCGAAGAACAGACTCAGGGTGAAGCAGAGTGCAACGACAAGGGCTGTGAGTCCCGTATGTCCGCCTTCGGCAACGCCGGTGGCACTCTCCACGTAGGTGGTCACGGTACTGGTGCCCAGACAGGCTCCGCCCACAGTGCCGAGGGCATCGCTGAGCATGATACGTTGCATGTGGGGTATCCGACCGTTCTTACGGATGCTGCCCGATGTTGCCATTACGCCGACAATTGTGCCGAGACTGTCGAAGATGTCGAAGAAGAGCATCGTCAGCACACATACCCAGAGGTCAGGCGAGAGCAAGTCGTTCCATGAAAACTGGCAGAACAGCGGGGCTGGTGAGTCGGGTAGTGAGAACAGCCTGTCGGGCAATGTCGTCACGCCTAAAGGGATGCCCACCAACGTGACGATAACGATGCTGAGCAAAAGTCCTCCCCGAAACCGCATGATAGCGAATGCTCCCGTGAGCACCAGACCCAACAGGAAGAGCAGCGAGGAGGGACTGGTCAGGGTGTTGATATGATTGAAGATGGTTCCCGTGGCAAGCAGTCCGCTATTCTTCATACCTATCATAGCGATAAAGAAACCGATGCCTGCGGCGATGGCATACTTCAGCGAGACTGGCACCATGTCGAAGATGACATGTCGCAAGTTGCTTACGCAAAGAAGAACAAAGAGTATACCCTCAATGAGCACGGCGGTGAGGGCAAACTGCCACGAATAGCCCATTGAGAGGCAGACGGTCTCGATGAAGAACACGTTGAGCGAAAGTCCTGGCGCCTGACCAAAAGGCTTGCGTGCCACAAATGCCATGAGCAGTGTGCCGACTATGGTTGCAAGGGCGGTGGCGGTGAATACTGTGTCAATAGGAAATCCAACCTTTGCCAGCGGACTGAACATGGCGGGCAGCAGTGCCAGGATATATGACATGGTGGCGAAAGTAGTGAGACCAGCCAGCACTTCGGTCTTGAGATTGTCGCGCAGTGGTGAGAAACCGACGAGGGATAAAAAGATTCTCTTCATTTACGATTTACCTATTAGCAATTTACGATTTAAATGATATGGGAATGATGAAGTCGAACTTGGAGCCTCCCGTATAGTCGGCATCGAGGGTGAGCGTTCCTCCAAGGCGTTCGGCAATCATGCGTGCTACAGAAAGTCCGAGACCGGTGCCTTGTGCAAAACTGTCCAGTTTGGCAAAGCGCTCAAAGATAAACTCGCGCTTGTCGGCAGGAATACCTGGTCCTGTGTCGGCAACAGAGAAATGTAGCTTGTCGTCTTCTTGGGTCAGCGTGAGCGTGATGCTGCCCAGATGAGTGAACTTGGCGGCATTGTCAAGCAGACGTGCGAGGACAGTCTGTATCATGTGCGGATAGGTGCTGACCTCCATATCGTCGGGCACCTGGCAATGGTTCTCAAGGGCAACATCAGCCGCTACCGACGGACTGACGGCCTCTAAGGCTTGTGCCACTATCAGGGCAGGATAATAGTTCTTTGCCGGTGGCAACTCGCTGCTGCTCTCCAGATCGGAAATCTGGATGAGGTCGTCGAGGATATTGGTCAGATGAAGCGTACTGTCCTGGATGCGCTGGCTGATGTCAAGTCGCTCCTCATCAGGCAGTTCGATGTCTGGCATGGCAAGCACCTGGGTGAAGCCACTGATGTGGTTGAGCGGGGTGCGTATCTCGTGCGTCATACTCTGGATAAAGGCTGTCTTCGCCTTCGATGCCGCCTCGGCACGGTCACGCTCGATGGCAAGTTGCTTGTTCTGTGCTACTACCACGTTGCGCTCTCGCTGCAACTGCCTGTTCTTGATTTCCAGCTGGCGGCTCCAACGGCTGTTATAGACCAGAAAGACGAGAATGGCACAGATACCCATGATCATGGCGATACTGCCTGTGGTGAAGCGCGAACGCTGTTCGAGCTGAGCATTAGCAGCCTGCAACTCGTTGACGGCAAACTGCTTGTTCAGATGGTTCAACCGGTCGTGCTGGTCGATGGCGGTGAGTGAGTCTTTCAACTCATCGAGCCGGTGATACGTTTTCAGGGCATCCTCAAAACGGCCAGCCTTCTCCAGAACTCTGGCATACTCCTCAAGGGCTAGACTCATATTGCTGCTATCGGTGCTTTTTCTGGCTAATTCTAACAGATGGGCACTGTGCCGCAGGGCTTCACCAATAAGTCCTTGTTCCCTTGCCAGTTGACTGCGTTGCTGTGCGATAGCGATGAGGTTAAGGACACTGTTGCCTGCTGTGCCCTCATAATATGCTGCAGAGTCGATGGCAGCCTCCGCCTGTTGATAGTCACCTGTCTCCAGCAGATAGTTTGCACGAGACGAATGGAAAGAGTAATGGAAATCGGCGTAAGCTGCGGCATCCGAGTCATTAGGGATGACGGGGTGGCGGTCTATTTCTTTCTGCCATGCCTTCAATGTACTGTCCACAGCCGCATAGTGTTTCATCTTCAGCTGTTCTTCGCAGAGCGTATTATAGCAGTAGAACAGTTCACCCGGTGTAGCCCCTTTGGGGAAGTATCCAATGGCCTTTTTCAAATGTACCTCTGCTTCTTTGTGGTTATTGGCATGGGCATAGCCTACCCCCAGTGTCTTATACGATAAGAACAGACCATAATTCTCCTTGCGCTTCTCGGCTTCCTCCTGCATGCGGTGGGCTTCGTCCGTTGCCTTGTCGAACTGGTTGTCCCAAACGTAAGCCTCTGCCAGTACTGCCCAGATATTGTAATACCACTGGCGCTGGTTATGCTCGGCACAGACTGCCATGCTCCATGCCGCAAACTTTTCGAGCGAGTCGGTCTCGTCATGATTATAATAGTTAAGGGCATGCTTCACGAGCGCAAAGCAGGAGTCGTTCCAGTTGACGGAGTCGCCTGACGTGTCTGCCTTGCTGCCGGTTCCGTGTTGGCAGGAGAGCAACAGCGGACCACCCAGCGCTATAATGAGCGCAGCGAAGAAGAATATGCGCTTTTGTGTCATAACGGTTGGAATGGTATGACTGCAAAGTTACAACAATTTCTTGATATTTGCAAGAGAATCTTGGAAAATTTGCGCAAAAACCGCTTGAGAATCTAAAGGAATATAGTTAAATTGAATTAAGTAAGTACGAAAAATCATACTTTTGGTTTGTCGAATCAGTATTTCTTCGTATCTTTGCACCAAAAGTACGATAAATCATACGCCGATGGATATAGGAACAGTGATTAAGGAGCGCAGGGCATTGCTGGGAATCTCTCAGCAAGACCTCTCGGATTACT
>Ga0247611_10000809_pt1 | contig 60409 bp, 53 predicted proteins | sample 177DNAGHGhighgp2_FD_192422 | JGI IMG/M metagenome (GOLD analysis project Ga0247611, IMG submission 192422) | Sheep rumen microbial communities from Palmerston North, Manawatu-Wanganui, New Zealand - 1770 DNA GHGhigh gp2 | ecosystem: Host-associated > Mammals > Digestive system > Stomach > Rumen... | reverse complement strand
TAAGAATTCTTAATCCTGCATTTATGACTGTTGAATATAACCCTAATTGGCGAAACGATTCTACAGAAGCAGAAATATTTGAATCCAAATGGGATTGCCCATATCGTCTCTTTTTAGCAGGTCTATTCGATGAAGAAATTAGACAAGGCAAAATCCTTGTATGTGGCCATTGGCATACCTCTGATTTTTATAATGAACTTTTATACAAAGATAATCCTGAAAAACAATTAGATATCAGCACCGATAACCCCATATTCATTTCAAAGAAATATCCAAACCTAATCGGTATTGATACCTGTACTGCTTTAACGCATAAGGTCAATGTTTTGATAATCGAAGAAACAGAACTATAAAACTTGCATGGAAATATAAATGATAAGAAAATTGCGGTGTATAATGAGTTTACACAAAGAGGTCATCTTATGAAAATTGAAGAACTTAAGGACACCATTCAAGAAATCTTAAAAAACAAATGCGATTATCGATCAATTTTAATTGACGGTCCATGGGGTTGTGGGAAGACAACGGCCGTCAATAACGCAATTAAAGAATTGGGTGAAGAGCACTGCAAGATATATTATCAATCGCTTTATGGGTTGAAGGATGTAATTGAATTACAGAGTTGTTATAAAAAGGCAGGAATTCTCAAAGCTGTTGGGAAATGTGTGATTCCATTTTTTCAACTCATTCCGCTTGAAGGCAAAAATATTTATGATACTTTCGATAAAATTATAGACAATATTCCAGAAGTTAAGGCGAGGCCAGCAAACGATAAAATTTTTATTTTTGATGATTTTGAGCGAATAGATAAAAACATGTCCTACATAACTTTGTTAGGCTTCTTCAATCAACTTGTGGTGAATGGCTGCACAATAATTTGTATTTCTGCTCTTGGCGATATAAAAAACAAAGAAAACGTTAAAAATGCAAAACTGCAGGAACGCTTAACTGAGCTGTCAATTTTTAAAGAAAAGGCTTTTGATAGGGTTTTATCAATTAATGAAAGGCCGGAAGCTATTCTAAAAGGGATGTTTGAAGATTTAAAAATTGATGGTTTTGGTTCGTGTATAAAATATTTTAATAACAATATTAGAATGGCCAAAAGAGTAAATAGACTCTTTAAAGATTTAGAAAAGATAAAAACCAACAACAATTTCAATTTGGAAAAGTACTTTTCTAAACTTCAAATCTTAAAGGCTTGCATTTGTACTATCGATTGCATATTTTTTGAGAAAACAATCAACGAAAAAGAGTTGGAATCATATGATTATTTAGAGAACAAAGACTCCGATACTCCTCTTGATCCAGATGTTTTATTGAGGTTAATGGACTATCCAAAAACAAGCGATCTCTTTCTTCAAGAGGAGCAGCTTCCTTTGTTTCAACTAAGTAAGTTAATTGCAGTTTTTGAGTTGCACCGAGATAAAGATGCTTTAATCGATGCTTATCCAGAAAATATTAAAAATGTTGATTCAACAAATTATCTTAATAGCAATAATTTCTATTATTTGAGTGACAAGGATAAAGCCGCTTATTATAAAGAGTTCAAACAAAAAACTCTTTCCGGAGAACTGGTCATCGATAGATGGTACATAGATAGATTTGTAGACATTTGTTCATTTAGCAATTATATTCGCGACGATTCTGCTATCAAGAATCACTTGATTAAAACAATAGTCAGCGATTATCATGCAAACAAAAGAAATGGTTACAATCGCTTGCACGATTATCTAATGACAAACGAAAGACCGGAGATTAATGAAGAGATAAAAAAATTAGTTACTGAAATAGATAATAAAATCCATTCCGATGAAATTGAGTCCTTTGAAAACAAAATTAAAAAATGTCAAGAAAGCGGAGATTACTCTTTCCTGGCGGAACTAGTTAATGACATAATCGATTTTAAATATCATTCTCGAGATTATATTATTAAATGGTTTCATAATCGTTTGGTAGAATCGAATTTTATGTTGCCGGATTTGAGTGAAACCATTGATCAATCATGTTGGCAATATTGTCACGCTCTTTGCAAATATTGTTCAAAACAAGAAAAAGAGCTTCAACCAAATTTGGAAAAAGCTTTAAAGAAGATGCTAGAGGATCATAAAAATAGTGAAACTTGCAATGATCGTGTTGGGTATTTGTTAAAACAATATTTTAACGTAGATACTGATGTCTAATAAAGAATGCGTTCATGTAATTAATCGGCCAATATTTAATTTTGGCTTCGGAAAAGAATAGCAATTTATGTTTGCTCAGATTCTTTTTCTGCTAATAATGAATTAACCTTATTTCCCATTTTCTTAGCCATTTCTTCCAAAGTATTTTGAGATATCTCAGGCAATTTTTCGAATTCATGAATCCTTTTTTCTAGATTTGTAAGAATTTGCCCATTTGTTTTATTCTTAAACACATTCATTTCTTGGCATAAAAACTTTAAGACGGTTAATGAGAGAGTTTGTAGAACAACAATGTCGTGCTGATCATTTATAAACTTAATTAGTTCCGTTTTATACACAAAGATTAAACCATAATCTTTTTCTTGAAACGAATAACTAATTATTTCTCTTAACTTATTGTATAAAAGGTGATCGACAAAGTTACTGAATGTCTTTAATTCTTCGGTGTTGGTTTTCTTCTTATTTTTATCTACATTTACCAAAATATCAATATAAGTTTTTACCATAATGTATATAGACATTTCTTGGTAAAGCGATTTTGCCTTTCTACAATACTTATCTATGTGTTTTTCTATTATATTTTGCTCGACGACAATGTTGCTTCCTTGATTAGCCTTTTCTTCTAACTTTTTCATTATTTTGTCGAATCCGATTAAAGAATAGCCTTCTGCCGAAAGATAATTTTTAATAAATTCATCTGCTTCGTGCTTTTTGATTTGCTTGGAGAACCAAATGTTTTCTTTTATTGCGTTATCGAGTGTTGGCTTATAAAAAATACCCTTGTCTCTTGCGTATATAAAATATCTTTCTATTTGATTCGCTTTTTTGACACGAATAAAGATTATTGTTATGGAAATTGAATATATAAAAACATATATGCTAGCTATAATTATTGAACTGTTCGATCCTACAATCTTCGCGGCAATGAGCATGATGGCTGACAAAGCATCTTGAATAATAACCACCAGCATAGGTTGAGATCTAAATATTTGGATGCCTAAAAATAATCTCAATTCATTCTTATCGAAGTATTCGTAGTCAGATTTATAAGATAAAATGATATATTGTAAAACAACAGTTCCGCTTGCTGTTATTGCGAATGTGAAACACAAATTTGCCATGTTGTCAAAAATTGTTTTATCTATGGTTTTTTCTAAATAATTGGTTATTAATGGGGCAAAGAAAAACAACAATCCCATTACTAATACCGGGGTGAGAAAAAACAAAATGATAGTGGTGATTCTTATAATTTTATATGCATACATCCTTTTCTTTGAAAAGAGTGAACTATGCAAACGCTTAAGCGCTTTGTAATCAGCTTTGAAATTTGAATACTGTGCCTTGTTAACAAAACGTTCCAATTTTTTATTGTATTTCATGTATTTATTATTTTTGCTAATGCCCAAAAATTCAACTAACTTTTTAATAAAAAAACACATGTGCTGTAGATTTTTCTTTGTGAGGCAGCCTAATTTGGTATATACTCACATTAACATTTCCAAATAATATATTTGTAAATTTTAGTTACCATATATGACAAAAAGACAAAAGGCATATCTTCCATTCAAACGATTGATTGGTATCTTTGGTTCTCTTATTGGAATCGTTTTTTGTCTTGCTTTGTTGTGGTGGTGGGTTCTCCCTATAAACGCTATAGTGACAAAAGGACATCCATTCTTTGCACAAGAGAGATATGGAAAGAATCAAAAAGTATTTAAAATGCTTAAATTTAGATCAATGAAATTAGATGTAGATCCAAACCTCGCACCCAGTGACATGGACGAAACCAAACAAAAAGGTATGTATACTCGATTTGGCAAGTTCTTAAGAAAGACATCGATCGATGAAACTCCACAATTGTTAAATATATTCATTGGACAGATGGCCTTTATTGGTCCAAGACCAGGAAGTGCACATCATGAAGAGTTCTTAAGAGAGTGCAGATTAAAATATACTCCAAACGCCTATGATGTTAAGCCAGGCATTAGTGGATACGCCCAAATAAAAATGAAAAGAGAACACGACCCCGAATTCAAAGCCGAATGGGATCACAAGTATGTTTTGAGAATGAATTTCTTTTTCGACACAGGCGTGTTTTTTTATACAATTTTAAAAATATTTGGAGCAGTTAAAGGTCGATGAAGCTGATATTTACTTTTGATGACGGAAGAATTGACTCCTATGAGGCCTCACAAATCCTTAAGAAGCATGGAATTTGTGGTTCTTTTTTTATTACAACTGGTTTTGTTGATGGCAGTTTTAAGACAACGGTCTTTGGAGATAATCGGAAACCATTAACTTGCGAAATGCTTTTAAAAATGAAAAACGATGGACACGAAATCGCGTCCCACGGAGATAAACATCTTACTAATTGCGGTGACTTTGAAACATCATATTATAAGCTTAGAGAATGGGAATTGTGCGATCAAAAAGTCGGTTTTTCAGTTCCTAATTCAAAAGCAAGTTTTGATGAACTGGCTTCCTTTTACAATAACGAAAAAACTCGTATTTCGTATATTCGATCTGGTCGAAATAAACATTGCTACACATTTCTTAACAAGATCCGCTATGTTCTATTCCGCTTTTTAAAATCCCAGTTTTTGTTCAATCGTTTTAATAAATCTAATCTCATTTTTAATTCGTCTAAAACCTTTTTCTTCAATTCTGTTGTTGTAAAAAGTGACGTAAAATCGAAAAATATTATTAAATTTTTAAAAAAATATTCATCTTTAGATTGTGCCTTGATTCTGATGTTTCACTCTATTGTTGATAAACCAGCGAATGTTTGGGAATATTCTAAAGACGCTTTTGAAACTATTTGTGGATATGCTTCTCGAGATAAAAAAATTGAAATCATAACTATGAGGGAATTAATGAAATGATTGATAGTTTAAAACGCCAACCCTTAGTTAGTGTTATTGTTCCAATATTCAATGTAGAGTTTTTTTTAGATGAATGTTTAAAATCAATTTGCGGTCAAACATATGAAAATTTAGAAATCATTTTAGTTAATGATGGTTCAACCGATAATAGTCAAACAATTATTGATCGATATTCAAAGACTGATAAGAGAATCATTTCTATTAGGCAGGCCAACAAAGGCTTATCTGCTGCTAGAAATGCCGGAATTAATATAGCTACCGGAGAATTCATAATGTTTGTTGATTCTGATGACCTCCTTTTCAGGGACGCCATATTCTTTTTACTAAAACACATTTTGGACTACAATGGCGATGTTGCCATATGTTCACATTATTATTTGAAAGACAACAAATTATGTAGACCATATTTATATAAATCAGACAAAGTTGAAGTTTTAAGTAAAGAACAATTGATGCAGGAATTGGCTCAATGCGAAAAAATTCAAAATTTTGCATGGGGAAAGTTATATAGAACCGAACTTTTTGATGGGATTAGGTTTCCAGAAGGCAAATATTTTGAAGACCAATTCGTTGCGATGCATTTGCTGTCTAAGTGTGAAAAAGGTGTTTTTATTGATGATCCAAAATATATTTACCGATTCAACGAAAAATCGATCAGTCACTCTTTGACAAAGAAGAAAATAGTGGATTATGGTGCGGGTTTTTTGGAAAAGGCAAAATTTTATTCAAATGAATTTCCTGACTTTGTTCCTTTGATGTTAAAAAACGCCAACAACGTTCTTATTGAAATTAGAAACAAATATCCATTCATTTTTGATAAAGCGATTAAAAATCTATATAAACAACTAAAATACACTGTTTTTTGTAAGACACAAAATAGCCTAACCAGAATTTTAAAGATTCCATTATTGTCTACCATTTGTTTAAAACTAATCCAAAATAAAAAGGCTAAATTGTTTATCGTAAAAATCATTTTTAAGGATAAAAAACCAAATTTAAAAACTGTATCGAGAAAGAAAAATAATGCAATTTTCTATTTCGGTTCTCCAGAATATGACAATATTGGTGATCACGCTATCTATTTGTCATCAAAAGCTTTTTTTAATCAGCATTTTCCAGAATACGACTTTTTTTCATATACCGAAAAAGAGACAGATTTATGCATAAACAAAATTTTTAAGAATGTTAAGAAGAATGACATCGTCGTTATTCAAGGCGGAGGAAACATTGGTTCGCTATATAATCAAGAACCTCTTAGAAGAAAAATATTGAAAAAATGCAAAAGAATTACCACTTTTGTAATGCCTTCTAGTATTTACTTTAGCGATGATAAACACGGAAGGAAAGAATTAAACAAAAGCAAATCTGTTTATAACGCCTGTTTAAATCTGACAGTTATTACAAGAGATATTTTTTCGTTTGAATTTGCTAAAAAGCATTTTTCTTGCAATGTTTTATGCTATCCAGACATTGTTTTTAGTCTTGTCGATTCGTTGAGTTTTGATATTAAATGTGGAGTTGCCCCACTTCTATGCTTAAGAGATGATATCGAATCAAAATTAGATTATCCATCAAAGATTAATATTTACAACGCGGTCGTTGAACATTCTCCATTTTTCTTTAGCGACGACACTTCTACGGGTTATTTGATACCAGAAAATAGTGGAGAAGCTGAATTTCGTAAGATTCTCGATATATTTAACAACTCAAACTACATAATAACCGATAGACTACATGGAATGATTATTAGTTTTCTTTTGAACAAAAAATGTATAGTTTTCTCAAATTTCGACAAAAAAATCGAAGGATCATTTAAGTGGATTAAGGATAGTAAAAATATTGTGTTTATTAACGATATAAAACACTTTTCAGATTGCTTTGAAATGTTCCTGAAAAAGCAAGAAGAGAAAGAAAAAACACAATATTTAAAAGAGTATTTTAAAAAAATGGAGCATAATATGAGGGAGATAATAAGTAATGGAAAAGATTAAAAGATTTATTGATGTTAACATTCCGGTCACTAATTGTAACCTTTTTTGTCACTATTGTTATGTTTCCCAAATCAAAGAAAGAGACAGCCTCCCTATCAAATTCAAATATCCAGTTGAAACCATTGTAAAAGGTTTGAGCAAAAAACGTTTGGGCGGGGTGTGTCATTTCAATTTGTGTGGCATGGGCGAAACACTGATCCCTAAAGAAGTTGTCGAAATTACTAGAGGGCTTCTTGCTGAAGGACATTATGTCATTATCGTTACTAATGGTACGTTAACAAATAGGTTTAAACAATTCTGCGAATTTCCAAAAGATTATCGCGATAGGCTAGGTTTCAAATTTTCCTATCACTATCTTGAACAGCATAGATTGAATTTAACCAAAACATTTTTCGAGAATGTGAATATGGTTTGGAATGCCGGAATTTCTTTCACAATTGAATTAACACCATCGGATGAACTCGAGCCCCAAATCGATGACGTTATTAAGGAAGTCGTTGAGAATTGTGGTTCGAAATGCCATCTAACAATCCCTCGAGACGAAATTAATGGCACTTCGTTGCTTCTTTCAAAACATTCTTTTGATGAGTGGTATAAAATTTGGGCCGTTTTCGAATCTCCAATGTTGGATTTCAAAAAAGAATTATTTTACAACAGAGTTCGTGATTACTGTTATGCTGGTCTTTGGTCCGGTTTGTTGAATTTAGAAACAGGAATAATGCGCCCCTGTTATTATCAAAGATTTGAATTCGGAGACATTTTTAAGAATTTAGAAAAACCGATACCTTTTACTCCCGTCGGGAAGTGCAAGGCGCCTTATTGCCATAACGGACACGCTTTTTTAACTTTGGGTCTTGTCCCAACTATGGATACTCCAAAATACTCGTCTATGAGGGATAGAACAACTAACGACAATAGAAGTTGGTATTCTAAACCGATGAAAGATTTCTTATCACAAAAACTTGTCGATGGAAATGGGCTCCTTTCACCTTCTAAAAAGGTTCAGTATAAATTCAAGCGAGGGATGATGAAAACCAAGTTTTATGTAACACACGGCTTTAGAAAGGTTTTTAAGAAAAAGTGAAACATCAAAGTCTAAATATAAGATTAGGTGCTATTTTGGCTTATGCGAATGTTGGTGTTTCAGTAATCGTAAATATTTTCTTTGTTCCTTTTTTACTCAAAAATGTCGGAGATGCTCAATATGGATTATATTCTTTTGCAACATCAATGACTTCTATGCTCACCGTTCTTTCGTTCGGCATGACTAGTGCATACACCCGGTTTGCCACAATTGCTAGAAAAGAAGCTGGAGAAAACGGCCTTAAAAAAATCAATTCCGTCTTCTTTCTATTCTTCTTATTTGCAAGTTTTATTGCTTTGATAGTCGGCGGCGTTATTTTACTTCTGATGCTTTCAGGGGTTATTCCGCTCAGTTCTTACTCAGATTCTCAAAAAACCATCATTTTTATTCTTTTTTCATTATCATTAACAAATGTTTTCGTAAACTTTATTTCTTACATTTTTACATTAAACATAAATTTAAATTTGAGATATATTTGGGCTCGCTCAATCACTTTGATGAGTACTTTAGCGATTCCTTTAATATCACTTCCACTTATATCTGCTACACAAAGTATCACCGTATACTGCGCCATTAATCTCTTGGTTAATATTGTTGCGCTATTGCTTAACGTTTTGTTCTGTATTAAATTTCTTCGATTTAAGTTTGATAGAAAAATCTCAAAAAGCGATTTGAGAATTTTTAAACGTATTCTGTTTTTCTCGTTTTATGTTTTTTTGGTTTCAATAGTAACACAAATAGACGCTCAAACTGATAAGATTTTGTTAGGTTTTTTTGCCGATGCAGAAACTGTTGCCATTTATCAGTTGGGATTCTCTTTAGTTAATTATATAAGCATTGCTTCGACAACCATTTGCTCACTTTACATTCCTGTGGTGAATAAACAAGTTGTCAACAACGATGAAAAAAGTCTTCATGCAACTTTTTTATCCGTATCATCTAAGATGCAAATCTTATACATATTTGTAATAGGCGGTTTTATCTCGTGTGGATCGGCATTTATTCTAGCTTGGTTAGGCGATAGCAATCCCTTGTATCGTTTCGTGTATTTTATAACGATTTCGTTGTCTTTAATTAATTTGATTCCTTTTACAATGAATCTTTCTTCAGAGGTTCAAAGAGCTATGAACCTTCATAAGTTCAGAGCTCTAACACTAATTGCTGGAGCTTTAACTAACATAGTTTTGACAGTAATTATTCTTACCGTTTCCCCATATATTTTTGATGCTCAATCACTATATTACCCCATTTACCAAATCTTCGCATGCATAACGTGTACGGGCATTGCCACAATTGTTTTTTCGACGATAGTGATGGCGATTTACAATCAGAAAGTTATCAAACTGCCAATAGGACGTTTTTTTATCAAACTTGCTTTTAATTTAATTCCCGGAATCATTGGTTCCGTCACAACCATATTGGTATTTAGTTACATAGTAAATATTGGAAGCTTAAATCCATGGATACAAACAATAATACTAGGCGGTTTCTATTTTTTAATATTTATCGTTTCACTTTTTGTTTTGTACAACAAAAAAATTATTTCGTTCATAAAATGCACTTTTAATAAGCAAGAAAAGAAAATTGTTATTCAATCTCAGAAGAACGATAATCCAGTTATCATAAAGCATAATGTGATTTTCAAAGAAAAAGGCCTCGTTTTAGGTATTGATGATTGCAATCGTGCTTTCGAAAACTTAAAGAAAAACGAAAAACGATATTCAACTTTTTTCGATGAACCATTATTCAAATTATTAATGTCTTTAAATAAAGATTACGGAATTAAATTTACTCTATTTATTCAAAACTGTAACAAGTTACATCGTCTTAAAAAAACTTGGATAGACGATTTCAAAAATATTGATTGGCTGAAATTTGGCTTCCATTCTGGAACAGAGGATGAATATTCGTTTATTGACTCACCTTTAGCAAAGCCAGATTATGATGCGTTTGTTTTCCATATCAAAAGACTTTTTGGGCGTGAAGATTTGATTGACCGTTTTGTAAGATTGCACAAGTTCCTTGGCTCAAAAACAGCTCTCCAAGAGATGGCAAAGCTTAAATGTGGACCTTTAGTATATTTGACCGCCGATGATGATATGAGAAAATCTTATTATTTAGACGATGATTCACTTTTAAAACTGAATAAAGATAATTATTATGAGCAGGATGGTTTACTATTTGTTAAGTGCAGGAAAAGATTAGACGAAATCTTTGATGGGAAAAAAATGGAGATTATTTCCTCTTCACTTCCAACATTTTTTCACGAATGGGAACTGTACAATAGTGACCTAACTATTAATATTTCAAATTTTGAAATACTTAAGAATTATTGTAGTATGATATTTGATAATAAAATCAAATCTTGTTTTTTGGAAGACAATATTCTAATTGAAGCAGTAGAGAGATAGCAAATGATCAAGTACGTTTACAAAGAAAAATACGATTATATATTGTCTTTTGGCTCAATGTGTTCGACCTCTCTTTTTTTGAGAAAGAATGGTTTTCGATCAAAATCTTGTTTTTTCGATTGGCTAACATCAGATTTCTTTGGCAACATTGATGTTGTAAACTGTGATTTCAAAGACTACTTTTCAAAATGCTATTTAGTCCAAAAATTTAAAGATTATCCTCATCTTATTACTAACGAAAAATACGGTTTCACCTATTCCCACGTCTTTAATCCTAAGGAAACATTTGCTAAACAAGAAGCTAAGGTCAAAGCGCGAATCCAAAGGAGCATTGATTCTTTCAAAATGTGTTTGAAACAGAACACCCTTTTGATTTATTACTGTAGAAACGATGAGGAACAAGATAGAATTTTAAATTCCGCTGAGATTATTAAAACATTTTGCGAAAAGCATAAAGTTGATTTGGTGTTTATTTTTAATAATGTCGTTAGTACAGCTTTTCCATTTTTAAGTTTTGTAGTGCCATATAATAATATTCACCATCCATTTGAAGATAGCGTCTCTTATCCGATAGAAGGGGGAGAATCTGAAAAGCTTTTAAAGTGGCTCGATTGTCGTTACAATCAAAAACAAAAAGAAATAAATCTTAGATACAAACACAAAATACCTTTACTTCTTCGTTTAAAAAACAAAATGCAAAAGAAGCGTAAGAATAAACTGATTATATGAGTATAAACGTAGTTTTTATTGCCAATGTGTTATGCCATCATCAGGTTCATATATCAGATGTTCTTTACTCACGTTTTGGCAAATCTTTCCATTTCATACAAATGAGAGAGCCTATTGAAAGACGTGTTCGACTCAAAATGGAAGGTTTCCAAAGAGACTACTGCGTTAATTATTTCGATAAAGGAAAAATATCGGAAGACTCCAAAAAGTTATTGATGGAAGCCGATGCCGTTATATGGGGCTCTACAAACTATAAGAGCATCAAAAAGTATTTAAGAAAAGACGTACTTCTTTTAAGATATAGCGAAAGAATTTTTAAACCAGATTACAAAAAATGTTCTATTTTCGGAAAAATAAAACTCAATTTATCTTTTAAAAGATTGGGTTATCTATCACGCCATACAAATTCTTATCTTCTATGTGCGAGCGCTTTTGCTTATTCAGACTACCTGAAGTTCAATGCTTTTAAAGGAAGAGCTCTAAAGTGGGGATATTTTCCGAAATTTGATCTAAATAAAAATGATAAGAAGTATTTTCAAAATGGTGTCGTTCATTTGTGTTGGTGTTCGCGTTTGATTGATTGGAAGCATCCAGAATATGTTAATTATTTGTCTGACTTCTTAACTAGAAATCGCATAAATCACATAATACACGTTTTAGGTGATGGCCCTATGAAAAATATTCTCAATAGCTCGAATCCTAATATCGTTCTTCACGGAAATGTTGAGACGGACGAGGTGAGAAAAATTTACGAAGAATCGGATATCGCTTTATTTACTTCTGATTTTAACGAAGGATGGGGAGCAGGTGTAAGTGAGGCTATGAATCACAAGTGCCTCGCCGTTGTTTCTGATGCCATGGGGTGTGCTCCGTTTATTGTCCAAAACAATGTTAACGGCAAGATATTTAAGCACGACGATATAAATGAGTTTTGCACATGCGTTCTTGAATCGATTTTAAACAAAGAAAAGACTATTGAGTATGCAAATGCTGGGTACAATACGATTTTCAATTATTGGAGACCGGAAGTTGCTGGAAATAGGCTTGCTGATTTTATTATTTCTAAAAAACACGGAAATAGAGTTTTCTTTGAAGATGGGCCATTATCTAATGCAAACATATTAACTAATGGATGGTTTGTTAGAGATGAGTAAGATTAAAGTTGGTATTTTTTTAGACAACAAAGGCATCTTTGATGTTAACATTTCTGATCTTTCACACGGAAATTGCGGAATAGGCGGTACAAGATTTGAGATTTTATATTTTATCCAGTATGTTATGGGTAATCCTGACATTTGCGACATTGAACTAACTGTCTTTGCTACTCACAAGCAAAAATCTTATATGGATTATCATGAAACAATTGTCACTGATGTTGTTGATGTTTTTAATAAATGCAATGAAGCAAATTTAGATATTCTGATATTGCGAGGAGTTGATGGCATTAACAAAATAGGTGTTCTTAAGAGTACCAAAGTCATTTATTGGTTGCATAACTTCATTACATTTGGTGCAGCCAACATATTAGCTTCTAACAACAAGGTTTCTTGCTGTGTTTTTGTATCAAAACAAATGTATGATTTTTATTTAGAACATGATCTTTGTAAAAAAAGCGCTGTCATATACAACGCAGTTCCGATTCCAAATCAACTTGCTTTTTCAAATTATACGATTAGACCAAATGATGTAGCTTATGTTGGTAATATAGGTTCTTGGAAGGGATTTCATAAAATTTTATCTATTTGGAAAAAAATTATAAAAAAGAGTCCGGATTCAAATCTTTATGTAATCGGCAATGCCGCATCAAATAATCGAAAAGTTAAAATGGGACCAATGGGTATTGCGACTCCAGAATACGAGCAACAACTAATGGATTGCTTAACAAAGAAAAACATAGGTGATAGCGTACATTTTCTTGGAATAATGGGTGTTGAAAAAAATGAGGTTCTATCAAAATGCAAAGTAGGTATTATTCCAAGTAAACGAGAAACTTTTTGTTTGGCAGCTGTTGATTTTGTTCAGAGCGGAACGCCTGTTGTCGCTATGAAAACCACCGGACTTTTAGAAACGGTAAATAATGGTCATACTGGTATTTTGGTTAAAAGGTTTTTTTCTATGAAAAAGGCTATTTTAAGACTTCTTTACAATAAAACAATTCTTGATTTCGATGATTCGTATCTTCAAAAATTTGCACCTAATATCGTTTATAAAGAATGGATGGCTCTGTTGAAAAGAGTTCACAATTCTAACGTTCTACATTCTTTCCCTTTGCAAGCTTCAAAACCATATGGAGATTGTTTCAAGTTTATTGGTATACAATTAAGAGTACTAAGGAAAATTTTTAAACTACCAAACAGGATAACACGAATTGGCGTGAGAGATTTGATATACAAGATTTTTAGAAGGTAAGTATGAATAATCAAATTATTCTGAGTAAAGAACAACTTAAAAAACTTCAATTAATTGAATTGAAGATTTTGAACCAAGTAATTGATGTAATCAAACACATGGGCCTTCGATATATGGCAATTGGAGGAACGGCGTTAGGCGCTAAAAAATATAAGGGTTTTATTCCTTGGGATGACGATATCGATATTGCAATGCCACGCAAAGATTATGAAAAGTTCATAAAAGACGCTCAGCAGTTTTTGCCTTCTAATCTTTTCATCCAATCAGTGTATTCTGATCCAAATTATTGTTTTGGCGTTTCCAAAGTTAGAAGGACCGACACGATATTCGAAGAAATAAATACATCTAAACTCAATATTGTTAATGGTGTATTTATAGATATTTTTCCAATAGATGGTTATAAAAAAGGAAAAGCTTCCGATAAATTCATTTACAAACTTCGTCAAGCTAAAATATCGAACTCTTTGGTTCAACACAAAAACAAGTCCTTTAAAAACTTTGTTTTAAGCTTCTTCTATATCTTTATGAGAAAAACAAATAATTATTACTGCCAAAAAAACGAAAAGCTTCTTTCTAAAATTCCGTTTGGTTCTACTGAGAAATGTTTTTGTAGGATTGAAACCTTCCCGTATGAATACTTTGAATCAACAATTTCAGGATCTTTTTCTGGTCTTACCATAGAATTGCCGGTTTGCCTTCATGATTATCTTAAAGATGCGTATGGTGATTACGAGAAAGATATAGATGATTCTAAAAAAATTCCTCATCACTTTGTTTCGAAAATTGAATTATGAAAAAAATAGCTTTTATTAATACATATTGTAATGGTTCTACTGGCGGCCTTATTAGTATAATCGCAGATTATTTACCACGAGATTCTTTTGAAATTAAAAAGTATTATGGTCGTTCTTACAATGCTAAGAAAAAAGATTGGACTTTTATAGGCGAGAATCACTTTTCCCAAAAAATATCAAATCTTTTAACATATATCACAGGGATGATTGGCTCTTTTCATAAGAGTTCTACAAAAAAACTTATAAAACATCTTAATTCGTTTAAACCAGATATTATTCATATTCACAACATTCATGGAAACTATCTAAATTTCAAAATGTTAGGCAAATATTTGCATTCATTTAAAGGAAAAATCATCTTTACAATGCATGATGAATTTTTTCTTAGTGGAAGATGTGCTTTACTGGGTTGCGACAAATGGAAAAACGGATGCTATTCTTGTAAGCACAAAGATGAGTATCCTCATGCTTTGATAGATAAGTCCGCAAAACTCCAAAAAAACAAAAATGAATTTATTGAAAAATTAAACAACCCTATTTTTGTTTTCCCATCTAAATGGCTTTTCAAACTTTTTGGTTCACGCTTTCCTAATGCTAAAAAAATTGTAATCAATAATGGCATTAAGATAGATCCTAACACCGTTGTTTCAAAAAAGAAGAAAGAAACAATTAAATTGCTTTGCGTTGCGAACCCGTGGTCTGTTGATAAGGGTTCCCAAATAATAAACAATTTATCAGAAAAATTGCCTTCAAAATATGAAATAACGGTTGTTGGAAGTAATAAAAAAACAAGCAGATTATTTGGTAATAAAATTAAACAAACAGGTATTTTGGGTAAAGAGGTTCTTAGAGACGAATACCTATCGTCAGATATCTTTATTAATCCGACGCTAAAAGACAATTTTCCGACCGTTCTTTTAGAATCTTTATCTTATGGATTGCCTGTTATCACCTTTAATACTGGAGGATGTTCTGAAATAGTGGATGAAAGTTGTGGCGTAGTAACATCTTCTAATGATTCTATCGCTCTTTATAATGCGATTATTTCATTCGATTTTGAAAAGTATTCTTCAAAAAAATGTATTGACAAAGCAATAACTTTCGATGCAAAGATTTGTGCTTCTAAATATTTAGAAGTATATTTAAAATAAGGTTTATGAACGCGATTGAAAAAACCATTTATATAATTCTTGGATGCATGTTTCTAGATTGTGATGAGACATATATAAAAGAGACATATATTAAAAATAATACATCTGTTTCAAATACGGTTTTCGAAAGAAGATTATTTGAAGGCTTCAAAAAAGTTTGTGGCGAAAACGTAGTATTCTTTGGCGCACCTTCTGTTGGTTGGTTTCCTAAAAATTGCAAGAAGCTAAAAGTGAGAGGTTTCACCAAAATTGATAACTATTATCCCATTGAGTACAATGCCTCTTATTTGTTCTCATCTTTTTCTAAGAAACGTGGATTTACAAAAGAAATTAAAAAATTCTTTGAGAGTCACGAAATTAATGAAACTTATCGGATTATAGCTGTCGCGTGCGAAATGCACCTTCCTTATTTGAAAACAATCAAATATTTGAAAAGAAATTTTAAAAATGTTTCAACGGTACTTTTTGTTCCAGATTTACCAGATTATAACAACAGATCGTCAAATTTTATGTATAAAATTTTGAAAAAAATAAATATTAACAGTCTTTATAAAACTCATGAAAAATATGTCGACATTGACGTTCTTTTTTCCAAAGAAATGAAGAGGCTCGACACCTTCAAAAGCAAAGAAACGATTATTAATGAGGGCTTAGCTCCTGACTATCATTCCGAAACAAATGGCATTTTTAATAAAAAAAAGAGAATTGTTTATATTGGCAAATTAGATAAAAGAAATGGAATCGAGCTTATATCAAAAGCCGCCGATTTACTTCCTGAGTACTCGTTTGAGGTTTATGGCATGCCCGCATCAGATGGTCTCCCAAAAGATTTTACGTTCTCAAAAAATGTTTTAGTCCACGGATTTGTTTCACCATCTCTAATTCCGTCTATTTTGAATCAAGCCGATATTTTATTATCGCCACGTTTTTCAAGCGAAGAATACACGGCATTTTCATTTCCTTCAAAGATGTTTGATTACTTAAATTGCAAAAAGCCAATTGTCACGTTTAAGTTAGATTGTTATCCTGAGGTATTAGACAATGTTTTCATATATCCTAAATCCGAGAATTTAGATGATTTTATATCTGCGATAAAATACGCGGCTGATCATCCAAAAGTTGATGAACAACTTATAGATAGGTTTTTAAAAGAAAAAAAATCTGATAATGTAGTTAAGCGTATAATTGCCAAACTGGAAGAAAAAGGGAACAACTTATGAAAATACTAATTTTAGGCCCTATAATTAACGAAAAGAAATCAGGTGGTGTCGCCGTTTTTGATGAAGGATTGTATCACGGTTTTCTCGAAAGAGGCGATGAAGTAAAAATTATATCAGATGATAAATCGAAAAGAATAAACAATATTGTCGTTCGTTCTTCATTTTCTTTTTGCAAAATAGCAAAAAGCATCCAAAAAGAAGAACCAGATTTGGTTATTTGTTCTCTTAAGTATGCCCTCGGCATCAGAGCTTACAAGCGAAAATGGAAAAAGGCAACATATGTCCAAGTTTTTCATGGCTTTGCATGTCCAATAAACGGAAGATTCAAAGCGTGGTTAACGAATTCTTCTTTGAGATGGGCTCACAAGAAGTTTGATCATGTTGTATCGGTGTCGCAATTAACAAACGCTATAAATAAAAAAATTAATTTAATTAATTCTGATAAAATCATAACTAATGGAGTCGATCTTGAACCTTTTCTTCAAAACGTAAAAAAGGAATATGATTTTGTTTATATTGGGCGCCTATTCAAAGACAAAGAAATCGATTTAATTTGCGATGCTTTTGTAGGGTTAAAAAAGATTAGGCCAAATTTGAATTTTGCCGTAGCTGGATATGGCGATGAAGAGCGGTTATTTCTTCCTGGTGGGAAATATCATAATGACTGTATCACTTTTTTAGGCAAGCTTGATAGCGATGGCGTCAAGGATCTCTTGTCAAAGAGCAAGTTTTTTATTTCATTGAATTCTCTTGAACCTTTTGGGATTGTTTTTACAGAGGCAATCGTTCGTGGTTGCAACGTTATTACTCAATCATCTTCTGGATGCGCTAGCAAATTTTTAAAAAAACCATATTTCCATGCTTGCGACTCACTTAATTCTGAAGAATTAATTCAGTTTTTAGAAAATATCCACAAAGAGTTTGTTAATATTTCGTTTGATGAACGAAAAAGTATAGCTCAAGCACTATCATTTAAAAGATGCGCTGATGAATACGCTTCGCTTTGTGAAAGAAAATAAGTCGTTTGTTGTTATATAATAAACCCTTTTTTATTTTCACATTATTGTTTAAAATAAAAACAATGCTTTTATCTACTATATTTTATTGTTTAATTCCGTTATTAATAATTATTGTTGATGTTGGTATTGTTTTTTTGTTTAATAATTTAAAGTTTTTTCAATCTCAATATTTTCCAAAAACTAACAATAAATTTGTTTGTTTTTTTGCATCAAGATTTCATAACAAAGACTTTTTGTCCAGGTTAGTTTTTTCTGTAGTTGTCATTTTTATTCTTGCTGCCATTTGTGGATTTAGATCGGTTTCGGTCGGAGCAGATACGAAAGCATACTTTGATTTCTATTCGACGGTTAACCAATATTCGTTTGAGGAAATCAAAACAACCAATTTTACGTTTGAACGAGGGTTTGTTATTTTGGCGTATTTGTTTGCTATTGCCCATATCCCATACTATGTATTTTCCTTCGTTATTTATTTCTATTTTTTTGTTGTTTTAATTATTGTTTGTCAGCTTTATTCGAAAATGCCATCATTAACGTTGGCCTTATATGTTTGCTTCGGGTTTTTCGCTTTAAATTTATCTACTATAAGACAAACGCTAGCATTTTCGTTCTGCCTGCTATCTTTAATTCCGTTTGCACTCATTAAAAACAGGTATTTGAAATTTATTTCTGTACTGATTGTTTTTGTTGGCTATTTTTTCCATAGTTCAGTTATTTTGTTTGTCTTTGTTTACTTATTTTATTTTATCAAAATAAAGACTACTAGAGGCGCGCTAATCTTGTTTCTTTCATTTGCTGTCTCTTTTTGCTTTTTTGCACCGATAGGGTCATACATTTTTCTTTCAATATCTAATCCAACTAATGTCTACTCATTTTATCCGCCCGCTTTGCAATTATCCAGTATTAGTGGGACGTCGATTTTACTTATTATAGTTCTTGTTTTGTATATAGTTTTGAACATATATTATTTTGATTTTTCAAGATTTTTATCGTTCTCTTTCATAAAATTTTTTAACGAGAAGTTTTTTCAAAAAATTTCTATTTCAACCAACATGGTCGAGGGCAAAACTGAACGCATGGCTTTTTCAATGACTTTCTTCCAATTGTCCCTTTTCATGTATGACCAGATCATTTTCTTGCTTTCTAGGGCGGGTTTATATGGGTGCTTAGGTTTTTGCCTTATGATTCCAAAACTCTTGGATGGATATTCCAGAGGAAAACAGCACATATTCACTATTTTACTTGTTACTTTGTTTGGGACCTTATACTTTTATTTTACGGTTTTGCGTGTTAATTATCTTAACTTATTGCCTTATGGAGTATTTTAATGAAAAATAGGTTTGACATTAGAGGACTAATTAAAAGGACGACAATATTTTTGTCGACGTTTGGTTTTGCTTTTTCAATCGTCGCTTCAATTGCGGCCTCTTCTTCTCTGACATCAAAAAATGATTATGATTGCTTGATCGCAGACATTAAAGAAAATAATAAAAATAATGTTTCCCACAAATCTTTTTGGACAGTTAGGCCAATAGAAGCTAGAAAAAATTGGCTAGGTGGCGATATCAAACCATGGTTATATTCTATGACCTCGGCTTGGTCCGCTTTTGAAACGAGTAATTATAATTTTGGTTTTATTTTCAATCCTGATTCGAACGGTCAAACTTTGATAAAAGATATAAACAACAATTATATTCAATGTGGCATTTTGGCAACTCCCACCCCAAGTGCAATAAAAGCGTTTGATCTCGCTTACACTTCTTTTGATGGAAAGAGCATCTCTTTTAATGGAAAAACCGGTTTTTATATTTCTGAGTCTTTATACAAAAAAACAAAATTGGATAAAACCGTATTAAGAGTTTTTGATGACAAAATGACCGAAATAACTTTTGATGGTATTGTTAGCCCGAGTTCAAATATTATTTTTTCTTCCTTGTCTTTGGCAGATTTTATTGTTGTTCCTTCAAAAAATGCATGGGATATGGAAGCATATACTGGTCAATCCACATACGCTTGTGTTATGGGGGACGATTATTTTCAAGATCTGTTTTATACTACAAAAATCTTTTTTATGAACAAGTTCTTGGATAAAAAGAACGCGTATTTATCAACATTTGTTGATGATGCGAAAGATCTACCAATAAAATATGAAAACATTGAATCGCATCTTCAGAGCAAGTATTCATCATTGGTCGAAAATAGTGGTTATTCATTGTCTAATAAAAACATACTGTTTGTTCTTCTTTCGATTATTTTTTCTTCCTTGTTAAGCGCTGGTTTGCTTTTGACAAAGAAGATTTCTATTCGTCAGTTTCTAAGTGATTTGCCAATAGCTATCCTAATTTCTTTAATTTTCTATTGGGTGTTAGGGTTATCGTTATTTAATCTCAATGTCTTTTCTGGTTTTTGGACTCTAGAAACACAGATTAAAACATTATTTTTTGGACTTATATTTTTTGCAATTTCAATTGGCATTATGTTATTTTTAAAACATAAAAAACAGGAAAATTATTATTATAAGCAACATTATTATGAAATTGATTTATAATTGGAACGTTATGTATGAATCTAAAATTAAAAAAACTTTCTAAAATGTTTCTTCGCGTAAGAAAACATCGTGGCAAACGCAATGTCGTTTCCTATCAAAACTCGGGTTTTTGGAAGTGCAAATTTAAATTCAAAGGATTTTCAAATCGTGTTATTTCCGAGAATTCTTTCTTCTATAAGTGTGTTTTTTTATTTGCCGGATCCAATAATCTTATTAAAATTGATAAGAATTCAAAATTTAAAAATGTGACTTTTTGCATCGAAGGCGACAATAATGTTATAACCATTGGAAAGAATGCTAGTTTTTGTGGGAAAACAGAAATAGCTTGTTTAGAAGGCACAAAAGTAACTATTGGGAATAACATTTTATCATCATCTGATGTTTACATCAGAACATCCGATTCACACTCAATATATGATTCCGAGCATAAACGCGTTAATATTGCGAAGGACGTTATTATAGGTAACAATGTTTGGCTATGTCAAAAAGCTTCGATTTTGAAAGGCTCGATTATTCCAAACAATTGTGTTGTGGCATATGGTTCGATTGTTACAAAACAATTTCATGATAGTAACTGTATTTTTGGAGGCAATCCGGCCAAGATTATTAAAAAAAATATTGAATGGGGAGAGGAGTGTTAGCTCTTTGTCGCTGTTTGGAAACAGATAATTTAGACAACGAACAAATATATCATCTTTATTTTATTGACTCATAAACATGGCTTTAGCAAGTATTATTACTCCCGCATACAACTCAAAAGAAACAATTAAGCAAACATATGAAAGCGTGCTTGCTCAAACTTTTTCTGATTGGGAATGGATAGTGGTTGATGATTGTTCCTCAGATGGTTCGCATTCTTACATTAAGGAATTAACCAAAAACGAAAAAAGAGTCATTGTTTTGCAAACTGCAACTAATAGTGGAAGTGCGGGAGCTAGAAATGTGGGGTTAAGAAACGCTAGCGGTAGATACATTACTTTCTTAGATTCTGATGATCTTCTTGATCCTAACTATTTAGAATGTCAATTAGAGTTTATTAAAGAACATGGACCACTTATTTCTGCTGGATACAGGAGAAAAGCGAAACATACATGTACTGATTTCTTTGTGCCTGATGAAGTTGATTATAAAAAAGCGTTAAAAGGCAATCCTCTTTCTTGCTTAACCACTATGTATGATAGGAGTGTTATTGGAGAAGTTTTCTTTCCGGAAGATATTGACAGACCAGAAGACTATGTCTTTTGGCTCAACATATTGAGAAAAGGAATTGCTGCACATGGCAATCCAACTATTTTAGCTACATATAATATAATTGATGGTAGTAAATCATCTAATAAATTTAAATTAATAGGATATATGCATAAGGTCTACCATAAAACGCAAGGAATTAATTGGTTTAAGAGTTGGCTATATGTAATAAGATGGGCTTTCTATGGTAAGAAAAAATATAAGAACGTTAAATAGATAATATTGTTTATGTCAATAAAAACAGACTTTAACCACTATATATCAAAATACATAAAAAGTAGTGTTGATGAACTTTCACTTATTGATGCACTGATGTTTTCCTTTGATAACAACGGTGCTTATACATATAAATATCATGGTCCTGTAGGACTTGTAAAATTCGATATAAATGTGCCGCCACCTCTTTTATCTTATAAGAATGTAAAATGTGAAGTCGCTGATGTTTTAATTATTTTCGTTGGCGACCGTGAAATCCGTTACACATTTTTGCAAAACAAATATTCAAGAAAAGGCGGAAGAGATTTTACAATACCGAAAGTTAATACTAGACAATACCACTTATTGTCTGAAAGAGTCGCTTTTGATCCTTTAACAACGGGATTGCCGTCCAACATTTTGAAAGCCGGATTGTGTCATGGGGCCGGTTCATATGGTGATTTTTTCTATGATGGTGCAAATTATGATATGAGATTTTTCGTTGCGAAAACACTTTTTCCGAAAAACAAACAATCCATAAATTTTTATGACAAGAAAAAGATGAGATCGTTTTTTAATACGTACCTTGATGGCAAATGGTTGAATTACAATAACGGGAAACTTGAATGTTCACACACTTCAAATTTGGATGATTTTGAAATTATGTCCAGGAAAATGCTTATTGGTTCACCGATAGATTTCAACGATAAAGACATATCAAGATATTTTGTGAGATTAATTAAATTCATAATTAAGGCAAGCAACAAATCCGATGACGGATTATTGGAACGCCTGCACGCAATTAATTTTGATGACGATGTAGCCGACTTTCTTGAACCAACATTTGCTAAAAATTACGTTGTAATAGATTCTTCTAAAGATAATATGAGGAATTTATACAATGAGAATTTCCTGATTTTAAAAAACAAAGATGATTATTTTTCTGAACTACAAAATCTATGCATTAATGTCCCGGGCAACATTTCTAGACCCGAACACATATTAGGAGTTTATAAATTAGGTGAAAAAATCCTTTATAAACTATTAGATAAATTATTTATACCCGTAAATGAGTTTGGTAATGATTTCATTAGTTTAGAAATATTGTGGAAATTCATAGCTATATATCACGATATTGGTTATATGTATCAAGACAATAAATATTATGGACTATATAATCCAAACATCCTTTTACCTTCTTTTAGAGCTGAAGTAGTTGATATTAAGGAAAAAGTAAATAATAGATGGAGTTCTTCGTATACCGTTGATGATTTATTAAATTATTACTTCATTAATTTTGTAGAACCATATGATAAGTGTGAACCGTTTGAACACGGAGTATTGGGCGGTTATCTATTTTCAAAAACTTTTCACAATCATCCAGTTAATCAATACAAAAACATAATTGGCTGGAACGATATGGTGCTTGTTGTTTCCTTAACTATTGCTCAGCACAATATTTGGCCAATCAATGATGAAACAAGAAAAAGATTTGAATATATACCAACGAATAAGTTTGTTAAAAATGAAATAAATTTTTCTTTAAATGTAGATGCTCTTGCTTATTCTCTTTGCTTAATTGATTCCATTGAACCAATAAAATGCTTTTACGACAAAAACGGTCTGATTGCAGATTATTCTTTACTGAGTGGTTTTCTGAAAAGATTGAAATATGAAGTAAACAAATATGATTCAAAGACAATTGTCACTATATATTTTTATGACGCAAAACAATACTTGGATACGATGGGTCAAAAAGATGTCTTTGTTAAATGGGACAAAAACGTAAATGGGATGAAAAGTTTTTTGGACTTGTCTATTTTTTCAGATGAGAAATCTTTCTACATAGAAATACCAACAAAAATTAAAAATAAAATATAAACGCTTAAGCCTTGTTATAAATATGCTTAATTGTTGCATCAGAGACTGTTTGTTATATAAGTGCTGTGTCGGTTTCGTTGATGATTAAATAATAGCCTATATTTTCCTAAATATCTTTGATTCCTTCTTTGCGTTGTGCGTCAATAACGATGGTTGTGTTATGTTTGATCAATTTTATACTTATCTCTCTTTACTTTTTGGTGTGTTTATAGACTGATCCAAAAAATGAGAATTTTTTTTGAATAAGTTAAACCTCAATAATTAAAAAAGTAACACATTAAGTAACTTGACAGAATGTTACTATTATGGTTTTATATTTATATGAATAAATTTGAAAATCTTACTAAATACTTAAAAGACAAAAATGAAGACAATATCAAATTATCGTTTTCTGATCTTGAAAAAATAATTGGTTTTCCATTACCAGGTTCTGCTTACAAGCACCGCGCTTATTTTGCTAATGTCTTGAATCATTCAATTTCAAAAGCGTGGATGGAGGCAGGATACAGATCGACCAACATTAACATTTATAACAAGACCATTGAATTTATTAAGGAATGTTGTTTTCAAAAGACACTGTTGTCTTCTTATGTTTTTGTTAATGCTCATGACTATAAAGAACTATTAAGGGGGAATGTATACTTATCAGGCGTAGCTTTTTGCGAATCAATATTTCTTTTTGGTTTAAATTATGATACTGCATATAAAAGACTACTCGAATATAACATTCATTTGGTAGATGACGAACTCCGGCCGATTGATATAACTTCCCCATATGCCTCATTGAATAATGCTAAAACGCATTGTCTAAATATTTATAATAGTTTTATTAAAATTACATTGTTTAAATGCCTTATAACATTGTTTTCTAATCATAATGATAGGCAGCGTATTTTTGATTCATTTGTAGAGAACTATAGTATTGTCTTTGATTTTCCTTATTCAATAAAGACTGATGTGAGCTTAAAAATTTTTGATATAAAGTTGAGAGCCATTATTAGTAAAGTAGGGTTGGACAAAACATTCGATCAAATTGTTGATATGATTGGAACTTTGGATTATAAAAACGTTGATAAGAGTGTACTATCCAATCTTTCCTTTGTTGCAGATAATTACTTGAGTGATGTGTGTGCTTCATTTATTCAGAGTTGTAAAACAAAAGAACCTTTTATTTGCGTTGATTATGTTTCGGAGTTATTAAATATTCAAATTCTATCTAAACACAACGATTTAATTTATCTCACTTCAAATTCTTTAAATAACAGAATTTTGATCGGCAAAATATTGGAACAGATAACATTAATTGAAAGTAGAGGCGGCAATGATGAAAATTGTTTTTGACCCAGATGCTGAATACATTTCCGAATCGCAAAAAGGCATCAAATATGTTAACGAGCGTCTAACTACAAAAAAGACGGTATATAGCGAGGCTGTAATACAGCGCATTCCACACAATGACGCCAATCACGACGAGATATGTTTGAAGATTGGGCGTTACAAAATTAATGGTCAGGTTGAAACAGATGTTCCAAAAAGCGAATTGACTTTATCGAATGAGGAATTTGAAAAGCTTATTGCTTTTATACAAAAGTTTTATAAGCCAATGGAACTGGGCATCAGCTCTTTTGTTCCATTAAACGATTCTCAATCGGCCGAATTACTCCAGAGATTCAAAGCCATAACAAAAAACAACAAAGAAAAAGCCAAGATGATAATTGATAGCGGCATATTGGAAAAAGACATATCGCTAGCACTGGTCCAATTTCAACGCGAAGAATGCATTAATGATTTCAAAAAGAACATTGATTTAGATAATAACGAGCAATTTTGGCAAGAGTGGTTTGAAAACAATAAATGGATACTCGGTTCAGAGTTTTCAAAAATTCTTGATGAGAGAAATATTGATTTAGATAATATTGCTGACTACATTGTTAAATCCCTTGATGGTTTTGTAGATTTAATTGAAATTAAAAAACCAAACGGAATGGATTTTTGGTCTTCAACAAAAGATCATGGGAATTATGTACCATCTAGCAGTTTAATAAAAGCTATTACACAATGTCAAAACTATGTTTATGCAATCGAGGGAGAAATAAATAGTGTTAAATTCTCAAAAAAAGTTGAAGGCACTCCTGTGGCCCGTCCTACATGTTTGCTAGTATTTGGTCGTTCTAATGATTGGGATGAAGAAAAGTATTTAGCCTATAGATTATTGAATTCGTCACTAAATCAAATTACAGTAGTAACTTATGATCAATTATTAAAAAGAGCAGAAAAAATGATTGGCCTTGACAATCAAGATTAGCTTTGTATTAATACAGTCGGAAACTTTTTGTTGATATAAAATTTTTGTATTAGTTCAGTACGTTAAAGACAAGTTTAAGTTGATCGGGTTCATGCACAGGTTTATCACAAAACTCAAGGAATAAATTGGTTTAAAAACTAGTTTTATGTGCTTAGATGGGCGTTCTACGGAAAACAAAAATACAAAAATGTTAAGTATTTTAATATCGGTCAAAATATTAACTAAAGTAATGTTTTAAATCCTTAAAATATCCGCCATATTTGTAGTCGTAACATTTTTTGGTGAACGATCCCAAACCGGATTGGGAAAAGAAAGTTAATTCGCCAATCTTAACGCCATCTTTAGTTTCATAAAAATCTACGCGTACAAATTTTAAAATTTTACTAATTTTTTCTGTTATTTGTTCCATTTCGTTGTAATGAATTGGTTTGGGGGGAACACACCCCTTTTTTGGTCTTAAATAAATATAGTCAACATCCTGGATAGTATAATCCTTTTCAAATATAGTGAAACGTGTATCGCTTTCTCTATTTATTGCCGCAAATCCCCAACCAAATCTACCATTAAATCCAAATAACTTATAATCAACAAGCTTGCAGCCATCGTAACTTTCCAAGAGCTCTTCGGCGTATATTTTTGGTTCAATATTCTCATAAACCCATTCGCCATGAAATTTCGAATAATCACTTTTTAATGCATTATCTAATAATCTAAAAACTCTTTCGAAATTTGTCTTTCCTTTTTTACAAACAAAAATTGATCCACAATCATTATTGGTTTTTAGGACAAATTGATTAGGTAATTCATCTAACTTGATTTCAGAACTATCATTATAAATTTTGTATGTTTTAACAACGTATTTATCAAAACCATTTTCAATTAAAAATTTTTTGGCTTCGAGCTTATCGGCACACTTCTCCCACATTTTGTTTCGATAGTTAAATTTTAACCAGGATAAATGTTCGTTAAATGTTACCGGTTTCGTACAATCATATTTATATTTCATTAATATTCGTCCGATTTTATTGGTATCCTTTTGATTGTCATCTCTTAATTTTTTAAGTCGAAAATGATTGCAACATACTTTTATGAAAGTTTTGTTTCTAATAAGAAATCTAAATCGACTAGATAGTTTTGTCATTTTTGCCTTCGGTAAACTCAATTATAATATTTTAAAACTTTTAAGCAATATCGTATCGAATGCGCATTAGTTCACAATGTGATTACTATTTAATCTTCTGGCGATTAATTCTATAATTAAATGCATAATATTATGGGAAAAATAAAAATATTAATGGTATTGGGCACACCAGCTAGAGAAGGCGCACAATCATTTTGCGTTAATATTTTAAAACGCATAGATAAGAACATTTTTCATGTAGATTTTGTTTTTATGTCTGATGAAAAAAACGGATATTACACCGAAATTACAAGTTTGGGTTCTAGTATCTTTTCACTGCCTCATTACAACGGTTTAAATAAACTGGTTTTCAAAAGAGCTTGGAACTCGTTTTTTGATAGTCATTATTACGATATTGTTCACGCCCACGCAACCGGAGCGGCTTATATTTATTTAAATATTGCAAAAAAACATGATTGTATAACAATCTCGCACTCACATAGTGCGTATTATAGAGGAAATGCGCTAGCGATCCTTATAAAGAAAATTTCGGCGAAAAAAGTTGCTAGAATTTCTGATTATTGTCTTGCTTGCTCTAAAAATGCCGCCATTCGACTTTTTGGAAAACGTTATTCATTTATGAATAATTTTTACTTAATGCCAAATTTAATTTTCACAGACAATTTTAAATATAACGTTGCAAATTGCGATAAAATTAAAGTGCAACTTTCACTAGAAAAAAGTGCAAGAATTTACGGTCATCTAGGATCGCTTACGAAGCCTAAAAATCACAGCTTTCTACTTGATGTTTTTGCTTTGATAAAGAAAAAAGAATCAAACTCAGTTTTGGTGCTTGTTGGCGATGGCCCATTAATGCCTAGTATCATTAAGAAGGCAAAAAAATTAAATATTTTTGAAAGTATTAAATTTGTTGGAAATGTATCTAACCCAAACGATTATTTACACTGCTTTGATGTTATGATTTTTCCTTCGCTATTCGAGGGCTTCCCTATGTCACTAATTGAGGCACAAGCTTGCGGCGTATATACCATTGCATCAGATACTATTACAACCGAGACCGTCCTTTCGGACAATATTGAATTTTTGAATATAAAACAAGGTCCTTATTTATGGGCCGAAAAAGCCATGAGCGTAGTCAAACAGATTGATAAACAAAAGAGTTTTGAATATGTTAAACAATCAATATATGATATTGATAAAGGCGTGCATATTTTGGAAAACATTTATAAAACCGCTTTTAACTGTAGAAAATGACAAGGTATATTTTAAGATTAGATGATGCTTGCGAAAGAATGGATTTGACCAAATGGAATAAGGTCGAAGATATTTTAGATAAGTATTCAATCAAGCCCCTTGTTGGGGTAATAGCGAAATGTGAAGACAAGGATATGAACTCTTATTCCTTTAATTGCGACTTTTGGAACCTTGTTGATCGTTGGATTGATAAGAACTGGGATATTGGGCTTCATGGGTTCAATCATGTTTATTCATCTAATTGCGGAGGAATAAACCCAGTTCACAAAAGATCAGAATTTGCGGGACTTCCTTTGGCTGAACAAAAGAAAAAAATGAAGAATGCTATAGCTATTTTTTCTAAACACGGCATTCATCCTAAGGTGTTTATAGCTCCATCGCACACCTTCGATTCCAATACTCTTTTAGCCCTTAAGGAAGAAACTAACATTCAATTTATTTCGGATACTGTAGCATGGAGACCATATTTTGAAGATGGTTTTGTATTTGTCCCACAACAATCTGGCCACTTTCGTAAACTTCGTGGCGGTGTTTTTACTTTTTGTTATCATCCTAACACGATGAGTGACGATGATTTTTTGCGTTTTGAAAATTTTATTTCAAAATATAGAAAGCTATTTATTAAATTTCCCGACACAATCGTTAAAAGAAAGAAGAATCTTTTTGATAAAATGTTTAATTGGTTATATTTTGCAAAAAGGAAGTAAGATGAAAGTTTGTTTTTTGATTAACCAAATACACGAAGGCGGTGCCGAACGAGTAGTTTGCTCTTTGTCTAATTATCTAATTAACAACGGAATCGATGTTCATTTAATTACCACATTAAAATTTACCGATGAATACAAATTAGACGATTCAGTTAAAAGATATGTTTTATCTCCTTTTTTGAATACCAAAAATCGCTTAAGTAAAAATATTTTGATTAAAAAACTGATACGCCAATATTGCTTAAATAATCAAATCGATTGTATTTGCTCTTTTATGGCAGAATCGAACTTTCGCGCCATTTCTTCGTGTAAAAGAATTACAACGAAAACAATTATTTCAATACGTAATGATCCGGCGCATGAATACCAATCTTTTTTGTACAAAATCTTGTCCAAACGTTTATTTCCCAAAGCTGATGCAATTGTATTTCAAACTGACGATGCCAAAAATTCTTTTAATTCAAAAATATCTAAATTAGGCACAATAATCGAAAATCCTATAAATGAAGCATTTCTTACTCAAAAAATAGGCAAAGGATTAAAACGAAAAGATTTTGTTACAAGTGGAAGACTAGCTGAACAAAAAAATCATTCAGTTTTGATAGAAGCTTTTTCACTTATAAGCAAAAAAACGGACGCAAACCTTTATATCTATGGAGATGGTCCTTTGAGAGAAAATTTGAAGAAAAAAATTAATGACTTATCTTTGAATAACAGAGTCTTTCTGATGGGTCAATGCTGCAAATTGGAAGAAGAACTTCAAAAGTATAAAACTTTTGTTCTATCGTCTAATTACGAAGGAATGCCTAATTCTTTAATGGAGGCAATGGCGCTTGGATTAGATTGTATCTCAACAGATTGCCCTTGTGGGGGACCAAGATTCCTTTTCGACAATAATAAATACGGAAGGCTTTGTATTGTGAATGATAAAGAAAAACTAGCAAACCTGATGTTGTTATCTGCAAATGAAAACGAAAGTCAAGATAAAATCGACGCTCGAATTCGAAGAGCAAACGAGTTTTCTATTGATAGAATAGGAAGAAAATGGATTGGCCTATTAAATTCAATTGTCAAACCTGAAATTTAAATACATGAAGAGCACAGAAAAAAGAAAATTTAGAATAAGTCGATGGATATTTATTGGCCTATCAGTTTTAATGAACTCTTTTGTAATTATTTATTCGTGCCTTCCAGAAGATGTGACTGTGACATGGAATAATTTTGTAACCAATTTATTTACAAAAATGATAAACGATATGACTTCAAGAGAAGTGAAAACTATACCATTAACAAATATTCAAATTGGATTTTCCAACGAACAAACTTACAAATATAATTATTTGCCTGGATATGAGGTATACGAAATACCTCTAGGCAGTGCGAAACAAATTAGTTATTCATATGCGCCAGCCGATGCCACTGATACAGCGATTGAGTATTATGCGGAAGACACAAGTTTGGTTAGTTTGAACCAAAGCGGTGGAGATGTTTCTGTTGTTGGTATGAAAGTTGGATCAACAATTATACACGGAAAGAACAAGATGAGTGGTCTTGAATCAACATGTGAGGTAAGAGTTGTTGAAACCGTTGAACCACAAAGTTATGAGATTTCGGTTGCTTCTTCTGAAATTCGAATAGGAGAGCAACAAACTATATTATTTGATATTGATGGTGGTAATTTGGGTCACAACGAATTAATCAACTTTAGATATTATGACATAAGGAAATTGTCTTATTCCTCTTCTAACGAATCAATTTTAACAATAAATGAATATGGGGTTGTTCGACCGGTTGCTGTTGGCAACGCCGTTATAACAATATCATCGCATAAAGGTTTCTCGAAATCTTTAGATATGACAGTTCTTCCTGGTATAGCACCGACACCGTATTCTGACTTGAAAATTACTGGTCCTAATATAGCATACGAAAACGACATGATTAAAGATCAAAGTACACATGAAAATCATCAACAATTAGAGATTTATGATGGCGATTTAAAACTCAATCCAGAAGACTTTGTTTGGCATAGTTCAGATGAACTTTTGGTCAAAGTCGATTCGCATGGAGTCATGAGAGGATTTAGAAAAAAAATAAATCAAGACGAAAGCGCAACTATAACTGCTACTTCAAAAACAACAAAGCAATCAACAGTTTTTAATGTTGTTGTCAAAGAATATATTCCGCAAACAATAGATTTTTCTATTGAATTAGGTGATAAATTGGTGTGGCATCCAAACGAATATACTGGATGCATTGGTGATACATTGATTTTTAAAGCTTATTTTAAACCTGACATTATTCAAAAAGACTTGGTGGTGGAGTATAACGATGATTTGGTTGATTTTACTAATCAAGGCTCTGCTTTTTCGTTGGTTTTGACAAATGAAGGCAATTGTTCAATAAAAGCTACTTCGGTTGCTAATCCATCATTATCTTTTGTGGTTGATCTCACGATTGTAAAGGCTGGTGCCATTTCAACAGACGATATGGAAGGTGTTGGTTTAAGTTTAAGGAAGATTATAGGACATGCCTCGCTTTTTGCTATAGCAGAAGTATTTACAATTATCGCCGTATACATGTTCATTTATGACAAGAAACAATGGTTACCGATTGCGATATCGCTTGGTATCGAACTAACTCTTTCTGCCCTATCTGAAATAATACAAAGTTTCGAATCGAGCAGACATGGCAGTATAATTGACGTTATGATTAATTTTGCTGGTGCAGTTATCGGAGCCGGCATAATGGTAGCTGTTTATTTTGTTCATAAGGCAATAAAAAAGAAAAAAGTCAGACATAAGGAGATTAAGGATAAAGAAGCTTAATTTTAGCGTATAATCTTTGCAATCTATGAGAGTATTGATATTTACCCACTATTTAAAAGCAGGTGGAGCTGAGAGAAGAGCTACGATTTATGCAGATTATCTGCAAAAATGTGGTATTGACGTTTCGGTTGTAACCATTTATAAAACAGATAATGAATATGAAATTAATCAAGAGATACCCAGATTTTATCTTTCACATGGTCCCAATGAATATTCAAAATTGTCTTTTAAAAGAAAAGTGTCTTTACTAAGAAAGATTTACGATGAGTTTGAACCAACAACGATAATCTCATTTTTGCCTAAATATTCTTTTTATTCATTAATTGCGTCAAAGTATCGTAAGAAATATCGACATATAACAAACATATATCCAGTGTGCTTGTATCAAAAAAAGTATAAGCTCATCACCAAAATGATCGATCGCTTCAATTGCAAACATGCCGACATAATATCTTTGCAATGCGAAGAGCAGCTTGCTTGTAATAAGCACTTTTTAGATAAATGCATTGTTAATTATAATCCTATCTCAGATAGATTAAGCGGTTTGGAAAAAGATTTCTCTAAATTCAAAATTTTGTGTGTTGGAAGATTAACAAAACAAAAGAATTTTTCATTTGCTATAAGAGGTGTTGCTATAGCGCATAAACAAATTCCAAATATAACCCTTGATCTATATGGAGATGGGCCTCTTAAAAAAGATTTGCAGAAAGAAATCCGTAGATTAAAAGCTGATAAATATATAAAATTACACAATTTTTCCAATAAAATTATTGAAGAGTATTCTGGACATAACGTCTATATTTCTTCGAGTAAATATGAGGGTTTTCCGAATTCACTTATCGAGGCGATGATGGGTGGCCTAGTCTGTCTATCTACAGCTTGCCCGACTGGACCAAAAGAAATAATATCAGATAAAATCAATGGTTTTTTTATAAAAAAACCAGAAGACATCGCAAAAGTGTTGATCGAATTATCAAAAAATGTCGAAATATGTGATAACATTTCCAAAGCCGCAAGACTATCCTCAAAAATCAAATTCGAGGATCGAGTAGTACTTCCAAATTTTATTGCGACTATAAAAAATAGATAAAACTAATTTTATCAAAAAGATTAAATATGTTATATTTTAACCTATTTTGATATAATTGCTTCATGTCTTTTGCAAAAATAGTAAAGCATCCAATTCGATCGTTTAAGAATTTTCTTAAGCGCTTTTATTTTTGCTTTTTAAGTTCTAAAATCGTTTCGGATAAAATATCAATCAAGGCAAAGTATAAAGCCGTTTTTCATAAAAAATTGGATTTAGAAAATCCTCAAACATTCAACGAGAAACTTAATTGGATGAAACTATATTATCGTTTTCCAACACTCACCAATCTAGTTGATAAACACGAAGTTAAATTAATTGTTTCGAATCTTATCGGGGCAGATTTTGTAATACCCGAAATTGGTGTTTACGATAATTGGGGGGATGTGAATTTCGATAAAATTGCTGAACCGTTTGTAATAAAAACAACCCATTCCAGTGGTGTGATAGTTTTGGTTAATGACAAGAGTGCAATTAATTGGCGTTCGATTAAGAAGAAGATAAAAAAATCTTTAAGACACAATTACTTCTATAGAAATAGAGAATGGCCTTACAAAGACATTAAGCCTAGAATTCTTATTGAGAAGCTAATTAAAGATCCGGTCGAAGTGAACTTACCAGTTTTCAAATTCTTTTGTTTCAGCGGCGAACCATTTATTGTCCAAACGATAAAAAATGATAAAACAAGTTATGAAACCATAGATTATTTTGATATGGGGTGGAATAGATTGGAATTAAGCCAAAATTTTGCAAATTCAGATATTCCTCTTCCCAAACCATCTAATTTCGAAGAAATGAAAAGAATCGCAAAAAAATTAGCGGGTACTCACCCATTCATTCGCGTTGATTTATACTCTGTTGGTGGGAAAATATATTTTTCCGAATACACTTTCTTTTCTGACGCAGGTTATACTAAATTCCATCCCGAAAATTGGGATTTGCTTTTAGGAGAAAAAATAATATTACCTTTAAATGGAACAGATCATTAACACTAATAATAGATTAGGAAAATCGACAATTAATGTTGCAACAGGAATTTTGCTGCAGGTTTTGACTATTGTCTTAAATTTTATTGTTAGAGTCGTTTTCATTCAAACAATAGGGTATTCATATTTGGGTGTTTCTGCTCTTTTCGCAGACATTCTTACGGTTTTATCAGTTGCCGATTTGGGGTTTGGAACATCTATTAGTATTTCGCTTTATGCCGCATTAAAAAAAGGCGACAAGAACAATATTGCGGGAATACTTACCTACTATAGAAGAATCTATTTAATTATAGGTAGCATCATTTTTGTCGCTGGTTGCATAATTTGCCCTTTTGTTAGTTTTTTAGTCAACACGCCGACACCAATTCCATTTTTACAGTTGTACTTCTTTCTTTATCTGGTGAACCTTGTTTGTACCTATTTTATTGCATACAAGCACGCAATTATCAAAGCTGATCAAAAAAATGGGATTTTAAATATTATTAGTTCCATCGTTTTGCTTGCTAAGAGCATAATTGAGTTACTTGTTATCGTAATTTTGCCGAGATTTTTTGAACCACAGATTGCTTATATCACCTATCTTGTTGTTATGGTTGCTTCAACATATGCGATTGAAATATGGAGTTCTTTGGTTGCAAAGAAGATGTATCCTTACGCGTTCAAAAAAGCAGAAATACCAAATAGTGAAAAAATAGAAATTAAGAAAAACGTTAAAAGCTTATTGCTTTATAAGGTTTGCAATGCTGCCAACAAATCAGTTGATAGTATCTTAATTTCAATCCTTGTAAGCACACTTATTCTGGGAAAATATAGTAACTATACTTTAATAATTGGAACTCTCATGGGCTTCGGTTGTTTGATATCACGCAACGCCATTGCTAGTTTGGGGAATTTCGTATTATCTGAATCCAAAGAAAAACAGGTTAACCTATTTAATATTATTAATTTTATCCATATAGCAATGGCAGCATTTTTCATCGTTAACTATGTTGGCATTCTCGAACCGTTCTTTAAGTTTGCTTTTGGCCTCGATTCTACCTTGTCGTTGCTAACGCTAGCTTTTACTGCCATTCACCTTGGCTTTAATATAAATTATCAAGTTAACGAACTTTTTAGAGAAACAACTAAAATGTTCAGAAAAATCCCGTATATTTCTGCAATCAATCTTGTTTTGAATATTTCTTTATCAATTGTCCTCGGCATTTTCTTTGGTTTGGAAGGAATAATTGCCGGAACGCTTGTTGCTTATTTTTTAACATCCTTTTGGTTTGAAACATTCGCCTTATTTAAATATCACTTTAAAACATCTTCAAAAACAGTTTGGCTTAAATTAGGATTTGCGATAATTTCAATAGGCGCTTTTTCAACCGGTGCTTATTTTTTAAATTCTCTTGTGATTGTGGGAGATGGCCTTGAACAACTTCTATTCTCTATCGTTACATCGATTATTCTTTCAATTGGTTGCATATTTTCTTTTGCGTGGTTTAAAGAATTTTGGAAGGTTGCCAACATAGCAAAACAAATTTTTAATGCTGTTTGGGATAGAATTGATGCGTTTTTGCGTACCAAAAAATTTCAAAATATAACCTTAGTTACTTCAATTGCCATTTTACCTCTTTTGATTGCCGTTAGAGATATCGGAGGAATAGAGATTAATAAATATATTTTTGCGGCAATTTGCATTGTTAGCGCAATGCTGTTAAGAAAAGAAAATTTTGTAGGATATTTTATGTTTTTAATACCGTTCCACTCGGGATTGTCTACAAAAGTAATTTATCCAGCCATCGTTGTTTTGTTCATCATAAAAAATGTTAGGCTATTTAAGAATTGGAAATTAATAATTAACTATTCATTGGTGCCTTTAGTAATTGTCGTTTTGGAACTTGTTTTATCAACTATCTATGGGGAAACAACTGGGTTCAATGTCTTGTTGCAACTCTTTTCTGTTTTAACGATTTTGGCATTTATTATTTACGATCGTAAGAGTATTTCATCCAAACCATTAAAAATGTTTGTTTATGGAGTTGCATTTGCTTCTCTTATTCTTTTTGCGCATTGGCTCAAAATAGCTTTATATATGTCGTCAAATTCAACAGGAATGAGTCTCTCGCAAACTCTATTGAAGCACCGCTTTGGTGATATAACAGAGTTTGTAAAATGGACTGTTGAATGGTACAAAATTGATTATCCGTATTTAACAACAATGTATTTAACAGACAATCCTAATTATATTGCCTTACTCACTTTGATGTCTGTTATGACGGTTTCATTTTTACTTTTCAAGAAGGATAAATTATACGAAAAAATCCTTCTGTCTCTCGCTGGTATATTTTGTTTATTTATTGGTATTTATACTGGCTCAAAATCGTTCTTCATTTGCCTCGCATTATTTATTCTTTACTATCTAACCATGCTTTATGCTGATTACAAAATAAAGCTATGGACTTGGATAACACTTTTGGTAGTTATTGTGGGGGCATCTGTTGGAATTTTATTTGGAATTCCATTTGTTAGAACCAACATTTTGGAAAGACTTAATGATGATTCTGGGCGAATAACATTGATTGGCGAATATTTTAGTTTCATTTTTTCCAACCCCATTATCGCTTTGTTTGGGGTTAGCGCTTCTAGATTACATTTGCTGTCAGGTATTAGCGCTCCTCCACACAACTCTATAGTTCAAATCGTTGGCGGATACGGGTTATTAGGTTTTTCTATTTTAATTGGCGGACTCATCATTACAATTTTAAAAGGAAGACCAAAATTACATCTTTTCAAAGATGATGCTTTAAATATTTTGTGCCCATTAGTTATATTTGTTGTTTTTTCAATGACTTCTCAGATATTTGTTCCAATCAACACCCTTCTCTATGGAATACCATCTTTTTATATTTTTGTCTCGGAAACGAATCGCCTGTCATTACAAGAAGAAATGTTTGCCAGCGACGGTATCGATAACGAATCTATTGATAAAACTTTAACGAACGACGCCTACTGTTATAATATTCATAGTATGAAAATATCAGTTGCAGGAACAGGCTATGTTGGATTATCTAATGCAATAATCCTAGCCCAACATAACAAAGTATATGCTGTAGATGTAGTGCCATCTAAGGTTGATTTAATCAACTCTAAAAAGTCTCCTATTGTGGATATAGATATTGAAAAATATTTAAGAACTAAGAAATTAAAACTTGAGGCAACTTTAGATGCTAAAAAAGCCTATAAAGATTCTGACATTGTTGTTATTGCAACACCCACCAATTATGATTCTGTTACAAACAAGTTTGATACGTCATCTGTCGAGGATGTTATTAAGCTAGTCAAAAAGGTCAATCCTAAAGCCTGGATTGTGATTAAATCAACGGTTGGTGTTGGTTTTACCGAATCAATCAGAAAGAAATATAAATTTAATAGGATATTATTCTCTCCAGAATTCTTAAGAGAAGGAAAAGCATTATACGATAACCTTTATCCTTCAAGAATTGTCGTGGGTGTTCCTGAGAAAAAAGAACCTTATTTATCTAAAGCAAAACAATTCGCAGAACTTCTAAAAGAAGGTGCTCTTAAGAAAGATATTGATGTTCATATCTTGGGAAGCACTGAAGCAGAAGCTGTTAAGCTATTCGCGAATACATATCTTGCTTTAAGAGTCGCCTACTTTAACGAATTAGATTCTTTTGCCCAAACAAAAGGTTTGGATACCTTAGATATCATTAAAGGTGTATGTGGCGATCCACGAATTGGGGATTATTATAATAACCCATCATTTGGTTATGGTGGGTATTGTCTACCAAAGGACACTAAAGAGTTAAAAGCAAACTTTGAAGATGTTCCAGAAAATCTTATATCCGCGATTGTTGAATCAAATAGAACTAGAAAACAATTCATTTGTGATCAAGTTCTTAAGATGGCGGGATATAAGAATGATGGTAGAGATAATATCACTGTTGGCATCTATAGATTAACTATGAAATCCGGTAGTGATAACTTTAGACAATCATCCATTCAAGGTGTTATGAAACGTTTACACGCGAAGGGTGTAAAGATTGTTATATATGAGCCAACACTTAAAGATGAAGAATTCTTTAACTGTGAAGTTATTAAAGACTTTGATGAATTTAAGAAGATATCCAAAGTCATCATTGCAAATAGATATGATTCATCGTTAGATGATGCTGAGAAGAAAGTATATACGAGAGATTTGTTGAGGAGAGATTAACTATGAAAATTGACGTAGAAAAATTGGAACAAATTGTTGTCGATTTGCCCATTTATAGTTCTTTAAAATTCAACATCTACAGCGATGATGCTGGTATATCAAATGACGGAAAAAAGATTTTATCTATTTTATTTGCCACAAAAAAGTTCATTTGAAATGTATTTATTGCAAAACAGATTACCCATTCGACGTAACACACAACATAAAAAAAGACGTTTTTGGTTTTGATAATTACTCGTACATATATGCGGGGTCGCGTTTTTGTAATATTGACAATCAAAATCTTTTGACAAATCGTTGCAGTTTTCCAAACGCTGACGAAGGAGTTATCGAATATACGTTTGTATGTAATATGGTCAAAGTGCACTATTATAAAATGTATCTTTTTTATAAACTAACAAATGGTGAACTCGAATTAATAAAAATTGGGCAATTTCCAATTACCAGAGATTTAAAAAATACATATTCAAACGAGTATAAAGACATATTAGTTAAATACAATAGTTTTGATGATTATAGAATGTATGAGCAATCATATGAACGAGGTTTGCTTGCTGGTGCTTGCACATATCTTAGAAGGGTTTTTGAAAAAATGGTCTTTACTCTGCTGCAAGATCCATCAATCGATGAAGGAAGCAGAAATAATGCAACTCATTTTGATGAAAAGATTAAATTGGTCAAAAATTTGTTTGATGAAGATATCAGAGAAGTTCTAGAAGAATCTTATGATTTGCTCAGCAAGGGTGTCCATGAATTGACAAACGATGAAATAGATGAGTTTTGTTCTTTATTAGAAGAAGTTGTTAATGTTCAATTAGAATCAGAAAGAGAAAAGCAAGAGAGAACAAACAGATTATTTCAACTTAGAAAAAGCATTCATAAACAACATAACAAAAATAGTGCGAAATGATAATATTACTAACGGGTGTATTGGATCGTTTCTTTGTAAACATCTTTTAGAGACCACTAATGATGAAATAATTGGTTTAGATATGCTTCAAATTAAAAGGATGATGTATCAATTAGAACGTAGTTCACATCACTGATACGCGATTAGATAGTTCGAACATGCTAGGTGCTTAAAATAATTGTGCTAAATTAAATGAAAAGGACCATAAGGAGTGTTATATGCCGATTAAAGACAATTCAAACAAAATTACCGAGAAAGCAGAAATGATTTTTCAAGATTTTGGTGTGGGGTTTGCTCTTGCAGGTTTGGTTAATCCGGTTTTTAGTATTTTCTCACCAATTTGTAATCTGATTTCTTTGCCATTTGCTGCTCACAATAGAGCGCTTGCAAACAAGCAAATGAATACGATTAAAGAAGAGTTCAATAAACTTGAAACTAGATTTGATAGATTTGAACGCTTGACAGAAGAACAAAAAGACACTTTTTTGTTGAATGAATATAAATTCCTAGATTATGCACTAAAAGAAAAAATGAGAGAAAAAATAAGTGCTTATTCGAAGATTCTGTCGATGGGCATTAATTCTGGAATTATATTTGAAGAAGATGATTTGTTTGATATTCAAATCGATATCATCAACGCGCTAAGAAAAGAAGATATTGTTCTTTGCAATTGGTTAATTACATTTACGAAGAGCGAAACGGATGCTCCGTTTGCATACGAATTTTCAATTGATGAATTAGAAGCATTTATCGTTAATAGGTCTAGTGAGGAACAAACCATAAATAGATACGCGCTTAAACATTTAATCAATCTTGGGCTTGTTGATGAAAGGCTGACAACTTCAGCAGAAGTAAATGATAGTCACGCAATCGTTTTTAGTGATAATGTTATCGCAAGGTATTCTTTGACTCAGAGATTTAGAATGGTCTATCAAATTATAATGTCATAGCCTATTTTACGATTATTATTCCAAATCAAAAGCATTGGACTGTTTTCTAAAATCAAATTATATTAATTCAGTCGGTGAAAGACATTTATTCAAATTGCGGCAATTTAAGATCAACAATCGAGAGCTGTCGCTTTTATTTTTGCAGAACAAAAAATGAACTCAAATTTTATAATGCAAAAAAATTACATAGTAAGTGTAAAAAAATTACAATAATGTATTGAAATAAATATTTCATTCTACTAGAATAATGGTGTAGGAGAACAAAAATGTTAAAAAAATTTACTGTTAATGCATTTAAAAATTTTTCTAATGCTTGCTCATTAGATCTCACCAAAATTAGAGATTATGATTTCAACAAGCAATTAATCAAAAACGGGATTATTAATAAAGTTTTACTTTATGGAAAAAATGGATCTGGAAAGAGCAATCTCGGACTTGCAATAATGGATATTTCCATTCATCTTTCTGACAATCAAAGAAATATGAATTTATATTCGTTTTCTTTAAACGGCGATTCTTCTTTAAATCGTATGACATTTGAATATATTTTTGATTTTAATGGTAAAGAAGTTACATATCGTTATTCAAAAAACGAAATGATGATGTTGTTAGATGAACAAATTGCTGTGAATGGGAAAATTGTTTTTGAATATAATTATCAAAATAATGCTTTTCAAACAAAACTCCCTGAACTAGAAACCTTTAATCAGGAATTGTTAATTAGAAGAAACCTAAATACTTCCGTTATTAAGATGATTTATGGTTATTCTAGTAGTCTCCCTAATGATTCACCAATTAAAAATCTTTGTGAGTTTGCTAACAATATGCTTTGGTTTAGATCGTTGATGGGTAACCAATTCATGGGCAATATCAATCAAGTAGAGGATTTTGAACAATTCATTATCGGGTTAGGCGATAAAGGACTCAAAGATTTTGAAAAATTTTTATCCGATTGCGGTTTAAATTACAAACTAAAAATCGATGAATTCGGAATGGGTAGAAGAGTATTTGCGGTTTTTAAAAATCGCCAATATCCACTTATTAGTATTGCATCAACAGGAACAAAATCTCTTTGGCTGTTTTACTACTGGATGAAGAGATGCGACGGACATATTAGTTTCCTATTTCTTGATGAGTTTGATGCGTTTTATCATTCTTCTTTATCACTTAAAGTTTTGCAAACTATTTTATTCCAAGATAGTTTTCAATCTATTATCACAACGCACAACACATATTTAGCCGATAACTCAATCATGAGACCAGATTGTTACCTAATTATTAAAGATAACGAAATTAAAAGTTTTGCAGATAGAACAACAAAAACTATTAGAGAAGGAAATAATCTTGAAAAAATGATGCTATCTGAGGAATTTGAATAGAACATGTCGAAGAAAATATTGTTTGTTGTAGAAGGATCAAAAACTGAAAACAAATGTGCAGTTAATATTTTCAAGCGTGTTATGAAGGTAAACGATGAAAATGTTGCTGTGCATAGGTACAGCACAAACGTATATGATTTATACGACAAATTATTTTCAGGAGAATACGATTATTTTATTGATTATTTGCGTGTGAATGCTAAACAACTTTTTAAAGGAGCGACTAAGCCTTCTGACTATTTTTCTTCTATTTATTTAGTTTTTGATTTAGATCCTCAAGACCCTCGTTTTTCTGTGCAGAAATGTGAAAAACTACTGAATTATTTTAATGATGATACTAATAACGGAAAACTATATTTCAACTATCCCATGGTTGAAGCTATTTTTGACATCTTGAGTTTAAATCAGAAACAGTTTAATGGCAGAGTTGTTAATAGGTTAGGCTTGAGCAGCGAATCTTACAAGTCTAGGGTAAACAAAATCTCTATTATAAAAAACAGAAAGGGTTATTCGTTAAGAAATAAAAATATTTTATATCAGGTTATCCAACTAAATATTAATAAATATTTTTATCTCATTAATTCAGATAGAGATGATTCGTATTCTAATCAAATGGAATTATTAAATTCGGAGAAGATATTTCTTAGTAAAAACAAAATTTCTGTTGTAAATAGCTCGTTATTGATCCTCCACGACTATAATGACACCATGATTGAAACGCTAATTAAGTGAGATCTGAGGAAGTGTCACATTTCTTCGAAAGAAAAATGAAGAAATTGTCGCTTTAGAAAAACAAATTAAAAATAGGGAAAAATGTAAATTCTTAATGCATCCTTTTAACGCTGCGTTGATGTTTTATCAAAATGGTCTCGAATAAAATCATTATTGACCAAGCAATTGGCTTTGCCATAATAACCACTCTATCTATATTTGCATCATCTGTTGGTAATTTTGGATAGTCTTTTAAAAGAAAACTATCAAAATTTATTTTGCAAAAATGGTTATTTTGTAGTTGCGTTTAATTCAATAACCTTAAACTATATTGCACCAAAACCTTTATTTTTATCTCATATAATATAAGAGATTAAAATGGAAATTAACAAAAAACTCAAAAAAACGAATAAGGAAGACACATTATTATTCTTTGAAGATATTTATAATAAATATTATAAGCTCCTATATTTTGTTGCTTTTTCTTATTTAAAAGAGGAACAAAAAACAGAAGATGTTGTTCAAGATGTTTTCCTTACATTTTTTGAAAAGTGCATTAATGCAGAGTTGGAAATCCAAGTAAAGAATGTTAAATCCTATCTTTGCTCATGTGTTAAAAATGCGGCGTTAAAAGAGATGAAAAGGCAAAACAAAATCAGCAACGTCGAGGATATTGAACTGTTTGCGGATTTAAATAAGAAAGACGTAATTGAAATCAATCTGCGAAATATTTTAAAAGATTTAGATAAAGAAACTATTGATATCATAAACGATCACGTTTTTTTAAATCTTTCTTTTAAAGAAATTGCAAAACAGAGTAACTCTTCGATAAACACTATTAAAAGCAAATACAGAAGAGCTATTCAAAAGATTAGGAGGAAAATTAAGAATGAAAACCTCTAATTTTGAAAAAAGAGTCAAAAAATTAATAAAATCTAATGGAGATTTTTCTGCTATTAGAGCGGCAATTAATAAAAAAATTGAAAATACAAGCGAAACCAAAATAAGCAGGATTAGAAAGGTAATACCTATCTCATTTATAAGCGTTGCTGCAGTGTTTGCTCAAGTTGTTGTCGTTCTTTTGACAATTTCGGTTATAAATTTAGCTACAGCACGTTCTAACAATTATCAAGTTTCAAGTGGCTCTACCCACAATAGTTCTGAACCACATTCCGGAGAAACCGATAACTTTAAAAAATTTCAATGGTTCACATACTTAGATAAAAAATATAAATGCCCAGACTTAAATTATGGCTGTGTTTCAAAAGATTTGGTTGGTCAAACTCTTGACGAGTTAGAAATAGTTGCCACCCATTCATTAGGATCACAAACGGAAAAAACAAAAATATCAATCAAATCAATTAGCAATATTGATGCAAATTATGGAATCGCTGTGAAATTCGAAGGCGAAAATGAACATTATTTGTATGTGGTTGAGACGCTCAGATCAAACATTAGTTTAAAGGATTTTTTGGATGCATCAGGACTTTCAAAATACGGAGTTTTTGTCTCTGCTTCCTATACATATTTAGATGGTGGAAACAGCAAAACCGCTGTGTCTGATAAGGTAGATACAACAATTAAAGAAATCTTAAAAAGGAACGAAGAAGTTGAAAACATCTTTAGTCCAGATCCATCTAGCCCATATTGTAGTTTTAACACCGATATTTCAGTAAAAATAACAATACCTTTATTAGGAAATACAAGTACATGTTTTGATATCAATCTTGATGGGAGGTCGCGTTTTTCATTAATCAATCAAAACACCTACCTCATCAATATCGATGATGCCATCGCTTTAAAAGACTTTATTCTGAACAACATTTCTTAATTTAAAAATTTTTGCACCAAAACATATTTTCTACATCTCTTATAAGTAGAAGATAAACGAGCGACAAACAATCGCTTATTAAAGAGGTGTATATGAAAAAGAAAACGATTATATTGCTAAGCGCAGCGTTTATGCTTTGTTCCTGCTCAAACAATAATAGCGCGAAAAGAAAAGAGCAATTTAAGCGTGAAATTGATGTTCTAATTGATTACGGAAATATCGTCGATAAACAAGCTAGTGTAGTCTTTTCCGAAGATATTTGTCTTGATGGCGTTCGAATCTTATCAAAAGCAAATAAAAAGACAACTAATAATTTTATTTGCGGTGAGAAACTTGAAGTATATTATAAGACCAGCGATTATGAAGAAATTGACTATGCTATTTTGGATTCCGACGATCTTGTTTGTATCGAATTAACAAATGCCCCAATTCCTGGATCTAATAAAATGGACATTTTCCCTGTTCAATCTAGTAGTGAGCTTGGGGGTTTGACAATCGGTCGAAAAAACATTGATTATGTAATTAATGAAGACGAAAGTTTCACATCTCGAGAAGAATTGGAGATGTTTAGCAAGTTGTGGGGTGTTTATAAAAAAGAAGATATCGAGATTGTTGAAATAAATGATCACTTAGGATATCGAACTTCTGAACGTGTTGAATTAATCGCTGTTTATTCGTTCGATATTACAAACGATATAGAATAATATATAATTATTGGTACATCATTTGTTCGCTTAACACTCTTTAAGGAAATAAACTTTAAAGATTTTTAATTGCAGCTAACATGTGATAAATTATATACAATATGAAAATATTGATTACAGGTGCAGCAGGTTTTATTGGATTGTTTCTATGCAAACGCCTTTTAGAAACCGCTAATGATGAAATAATTGGTTTAGATAATCAACCAGAAAATCTTTTAGATTTCGCCACTGTATTATCTGAAGAGCTAATAAGAGTGAATATCTTACCAAAAGACTTTGATATTAAAAAGCATATGAAACTTGTAGCAATGCAAAAAAGTGATGTCCCTGTTACATATGCTGAAATAAATGATTTAGAAAGAGATTTCGGATATAAATCCTCTACATCGTTAAGAGAAGGATTAAGGTGCTTTTCGGAGTGGTACATAGAATATTATGGTAGGTAAAATATGGAAAGAATTATCGAATTAATTGACTCTTTAATCGAATTGCTTGAGAGAGAAAAAAGAATAAATGATATTTTTGCTGTTAGTCCAAGAGAAAGAAAAGAAAATTTTATCGAAGAAAATGAATACCAAACCAATCTAGAATCAAATCAATTATTTAATGACTTATATGATGTTCTTACTGCCTTTATAAATTATAAACCAATTGAAATAATTAAATACGACCAGAAGTCTAATCTAAAAGGAGAACAATCATCGGAAATTGTTTGGCGCGCAAGGGAACTCTCTTCTATGCTAAGTATTCAAGAAAGGGATGAGCCATTGATAATTCAAATGCTTTTTAGCCGAGGGCTCCAAGTATCTAGAATAATCTATTTAAAGTGCCTCCTTCTTGTCTATCTTTGCAGTTCATCGTACGAATATGACTATTCTATAGAAAATTTAGATTTGGTTAAAAAACATGTAATAGGTGAGATTTTTTATCGTGGACACCCAGACATTAAATATACGATTATACCATCAATGATAAGATCTCTTAATCGTACTTGCACAATTGATTATCCTTTTATTGAAAAGAAATATTTAAAAAGCAATTTGTTCGACAAATATAAAGAATGCGTTGATAGAGGAGCCACCATCAATTACGATTTCTGTTCCTTTATACAACACGCCACTTCTTATAGTCCTTTAATTGATTTCACAAAAGATGAAAATATTGCACTATCTTTTGCTACTTATCCAAATGGTAATTTGAATGTCTATAATAGTGTAGATGCAAGTTTGATTTTGCTTGCGGTTAAAAAAGACAAAGACTTCATTGATATAAAAAATATAAATTTGGATTATCACGCATCCAAGCTAACTATGAAGAGTCTTATTTATGGAAAGCCACTTTCAAAATGCACTTTAAGAGACTTCGATGTTTCGTTTGGATTGTCCACAAAAGCCACTAACGATCGAATGAAATATCAAAAAGGTGTGTTCTTTTGCTTTTATAGATGCGTTATTGTTAAAGGTATACCCCTTATTCCTTGGTCAAAAGGCTATTTAATAACCCTAAGGATAAAATCAAAAGACAACGCAAAACCTCCCCTTGAAGATAAACCATCTATTTATAATAGAATCATTAATTCACAACGTCATCTCGAGTTTGATCATTTAATGAATCCTTATGATTATTTTGGCGAATATAACAAATAGTTTTTTCTACACAGTTTTCAATATATAACGATATTTGTTGATTGTCCTATTATTTTTTGATTGTAGAAAATAAAAAAACATCATCTTTTGCTTGCAAAATAATATGCTTTATTTCTTTTTAATTGCTCATCGCTAATTTTGATTGCATTTAACAAAATAAGCCTGTAGTCAGGCAAAATGATTAGGTTTAAGTGGCACAGTTCCGCTAACAATGTATAATTAACGGGCCGAGATAAGTAATTCTCTAACTTTTTACTTATCATAGCTTCTTTATTCGTTGTGTTATAAGCTTTGTTAACCATCGTAATATGTTTTTCTAATTGCGACATCTGGCCTTTAACTGAATCGAATTTGTTTTTATAATCCTCACTGCAAAACTAACACGAACACTATATTCGATGTGGAACTTACGTTCAATGCGGCGTTTTGATTCGTTTAGAAAATATGTTAGTGGAGCTAAAGAACCAGGTGGCATATATGAAGTCGGCAAAGGCGTTTACTATATTGGAAAGAATCCTACCGAGGAACATATTCAAAAAGCAATTGTGGACTTCTATGTTGATAGTAACTAAGGAATGCTATTAGGCTTATCCTCATTATATAAATATAGTTGCGATAATTTATGTATAAGTGGCAAAGAGCTTTGTATAAGTTCTCTTTTCTTTTTTGTTTTTCCATATTTCATAATTATTTTATTAATTCATAACAAATCCACCATTTAGAAAGGTTGACGATAAAGTTTACAATTTGCCATTTACAAAGTTTACGATAAAGTTTACAATGTAGGCATGAACAAAGACAAATTTGATAGTGTTTTGCTCAAACAATATATGAGCGATTATTTTACTCCAAAACAATTGATCTATGATAATTCGGTCGGTGTTTTTCTAACACCTTTTGAATACAAAAATTATCTTGATTATCTAGATAATAATGATGTCAAATTAATTGAAAAATTACCATTAAAAGTATTTAATCACAAAAATATCTATTATATGCTTCCAATGGGATTACAAGCTTTAATGAATAACTATATGGACTTAGTCATAGATGATTATACAAAACACAGCTCTTTTATATCTAATAGGTACTTTGCGGAGTTTAAGAAATCTAGAATCTATTCTGAGATAGAAGGCACTTTAAACGTCGAAAATGTTCCAACTACCAGGAAGAGACTTAAAGAATTGCTAGAAGATAACGTTCCAGCAGCCAGCAAGAATGACATCATTATTAAAAACATGGGTGCCGCGGTGGAATTTGTCGAAAATGTACCTGAGTTTAATAAAGAAAATCTCTATAACTTGTATTCAATTTTAAGTAAGGATTGTCTTGAAAAGGACTATGAATTAAGACCAGGAGACTACTATCGTTACGATACGGTAACAATAGATAGATATGCTGGATGCGATGTTGACAAAATTGAAGAATGTATGAATAGCTTATTTGATTTTGTCGCGGTTTCTTTGAGCCAAAAAGATGACAAAAAGCTTACAAAATTGCTATTACCACATATTTGCCATTATTATTTGTTGTATATTCATCCATATTTTGATTATAACGGCAGAACTGCACGTATGGTCTCTTATTGGGTTTACCTACTTACTAAAAGCACATATTTTCCCCCAATCATTTCAGAGGCAATTAATCAAACCAAATCGCTCTACTACCGCGCGATTGAACTAAGCAGGGACGCTCATAATGATATTACTTATTTTCTTAAATATATTTTCAAGATTTCAATACAGTATATGCTTTGTTACTCAAATCTTGATTTAGTTGTTTCGCACTCTAAAAATAAAGGAATCATTTTAACTAGCACAGAAATCAATTACCTCAAAAGGATTTTTGTTTCTTATGAAGGGAAATTCGCGTATTACGACTTCTTAAAGATGTGCAATATTGAGATGAGCAAGCAAGGTGCACTAAAGATATTAAATAAGTTTATTGAATGTGGTGCTCTTGTTGAATGCGAGACAAAAAGCAAAACCAAGCTATTTGATATAAATACCAAAATTGCTACATACAAGATGAATTTATTAAACTAAATGCAAGCAAAATAGCGTTATTAAAGCAATCATATGGATACCGGTGACGCGATAGCAATAAAAAGAAAGCAAAGTACATCCTTAATGGAAAAAACCGGGATTACATCGACAATCAGTTCTTTCCAAAATATTTTAAATGTAGTGTGGGACAACGTTCTTTACACCCCCAAATTTGATAGCCACCTCAAAAACCGAATTCGGACTTGCCCAGGGACAATATCGTCAATCGACACGCTGCGTGGAATCAATGAATTATGCGAAATTGAAGATTTTTCTGATGTCTATTTATTAATAAGAAAAATAAGAGATAATTTGTTGTTGGATTTATTTTTGTTTGAGGCTCAGAAATCTTTTGAAAAAGATCCAAACAACTCATTCATTGGTATTGATTTAAATAATGAAAATGAAATGGTAAAAGCATCGAATGATTATCATGCGATGTGTATTACTACAGAAATAACTAAAGAAGAGCTCAAGGCAATTAATATGTGGAAAGACGATGAATTGTTGACGTCTAAAAATAGAATTAAACAAGAACATTTCCAATATAGTAAATATCTTGCTTATTTGCGGGAAAATAATGAAGATTTTAGAGAATGCTTTAATAAGTTTCTAATAGACCGATTTGACAAAATGGGCCTAAAATTAAATGACTATGTTCATAGCAATAGTGAATCTTTGATGATAAACAAACAAGAACCAACGAAAGTTTTGTGCGATATCAAAGAAACACTGATTGATTTAGAACAGTTGTTTATTATCTCTTTATTTTTTATTGATTCCACTTTATTTGTTTCAAGTGATTATATGGATTATGTTGAGCGCGGTATGACGCCCCCTGAAGGATCGCAATACTGGGTCAATGGTTATATACAAGATATTCTTATAGAAATTAATTCCGACAATAGAGATTTGTTCACATTTTTGATTGATCACAATAATAATTCGATGAAGATTGATATCCAATAGTTCTGTGTGTTCAACTATCAACAAAACAGGTTCTTTATCGTGAACAAAAAAGTGGAAAAATAAAAAATAGTTTGTATAATTTTTTAAGAACATATGAACATATTGGTCACTGGTGCAGCAGGTTTTATTGGATCGTTTCTAAGTAAACGTCTTTTAGAAACCACCAATGATGAAATAATTGGTTTAGACAATCTAAATAATTATTATGATGTTTCTTTAAAAGAAACTCGTTTAGATATGCTTAAACCATATAAAAACTTTAAATTCATTAAAGGTGATATTTCAGATAAAACATTTATTGATAAGCTGTTTAATGAATATAAGCTGGATGTGGTGGTGAATCTTGCCGCTCAAGCGGGTGTTAGATATTCTATCGATCACCCAGATGTATATATTCAATCAAATATCATTGGATTCTATAACATTTTAGAAGCGTGTAGAAATCATCCTGTTAAACACCTCGTGTATGCTTCATCGTCATCTGTATATGGAGGAAACACTAAAGTTCCATTTTCGACAGAAGATAAAGTTGATAATCCTGTTAGCTTATATGCTGCGACAAAGAAAAGCGACGAACTACTCGCTCACGCTTATAGCAAGCTATACAATATTCCAACAACAGGATTAAGATTTTTCACCGTTTACGGTCCTATGGGTAGACCAGATATGGCCTACTTTAGTTTTACTAATAAGTTAATTAAAGGTGAAACAATTGAAATCTTTAATTATGGCAATTGTAAAAGAGACTTCACTTATATTGATGATATAGTGGAAGGCATCATCAAAGTGATGAATAAACCACCTTTAAAGAAAGATGGAGGAGATGGCTTACCAATCCCTCCATATAAGATTTATAACATCGGTAATAATCATCCAGAAAATCTGTTAGATTTTGTTAATATATTATCTGAAGAGTTAATTAGAGCAAATGTCTTACCAAAAGACTTTGATATTAAAAAGCATATGAAACTTGTAGCGATGCAAAAAGGCGATGTGCCTGTGACATATGCAGATACATCGGATTTAGAAAGAGATTTTGGCTATAAACCATCCACAAGTTTAAGAGATGGATTAAGACGATTTGCAGAGTGGTATTCAACCTTCTATAAATAAATTGAGTATCGACGATTGCTGTTCTTTTATTGTAAAGCAATAAATAACAATGTATGATACTTATACTTAAATAAGCGTATGACAAAAAGACAGAAGTTTTATTTACCATTTAAAAGATTGATTGACATTTCTGGATCAATGCTTGGCACATTTTTTTGTATGGCTTTCTTCTGGTGGTGGGTCACCATTATCAATCTTTTTGTAACGAAAGGTCATCCGTTCTTTGTGAGTAAAAGGGTTGGAAAAAATGGTAAGGAATTTGGATTAGTAAAATTTAGAAGCATGAAACCTGATGTTGATCCAAATCTCACATCTATGCAAAGCTCTGAAGAGAATTTGACGCGTTTTGGTAAATTTTTGAGAAAAACATCAATTGATGAAACATTGCAATTATTCAATATTTTTATTGGTCAAATGGCTTTTATTGGTCCAAGACCATTGATTAATTTTGATGAAGATGCAATCACCATTAAAAAAAGAAAGGAAAATGGTTCAATTGCTCTTAAACCTGGTCTAAGCGGATATGCTCAAATGCATAAGAGGGCTTCGTTGGATTGCATATCGAAGGCCGACTATGATTTTGAGTATTTTAAAAACTTTTCGTTTTCATTAGATACTAAAATTTTTATACGAACTATTTTTTGTTTATATTATAAAAAATAGCGAGAATTGAAGATGAAAATACTGTTTGTCGAACCTTACGAATTTACTTTTATACATTTTAGAAAAGAACTTCTTGATGCGCTTATACACGAGGGTTATGAAGTAGTTTTGTGCATCCAAAAAACAAAACATTTGGAAACGTTATACTCAGACAAACTTAAAATTCGCAACGTTCCTATTGATTTAAAGAGTAAAAACATTTTTTCAAATCTATCCTTGCAAAATAAATACAAGAAAATAATTAAGTCAGAAAATCCGGATTTAATTCTATCGTTTACAATAAAGCCGAATCTATATTGCGCTAAGTATTCAAAGCACATTCCAATTATTACTAATATTACAGGGCTTGGCACCTTATTTGATAAAGATAATTTTTTGAAAAAAATTGGGATATTTCTTTATAGGAAATCTTTTAAGAACGTAGATTATGTTTTCTTCCAAAATAGTAATGGTTTAAAAACGTTTAGAGAGAATAATATTCCATTAAATAATTATAAAATCATACCTGGTTCTGGCGTCAATTTGGATCGGTATCCTTACTCACCATATAAACGCAATGACAATGAGACGGTTAATTTTTTATATGCTTCGAGAGCAATTGAAGAAAAAGGCTTCAATATTCTTGTTAACGCAATACCGGCCGTTGTTTCATCAAACAAAAATGTTCATTTTAATTTTTTAATTAACATCAACGATGTTACTAATAATAATCCGGCTAGAGAGATATTGAAAAAATACGAAAAATATGTGTCAATTTTAGGAACTGTCACCGATCCTATCGAAACATATAAAAACAACTCCTTTGTTGTTGCACCATCCTTTTATAATGAAGGAATTTCCAATGTCTTGTTGGAGAGTTTGAGTTGTGGCCGGCCTGTTATTACAACTAATGACAATCCTGGATGCATGGAGGTTCTTAATGGTGGTTCAAATGGATTTGGTGTTAAGTCTAGAGACTTGCCGTCTCTTGAAGAGGCTTTAATAAGAGCATCAAACACTCCTCACAAAGTAATTGTTGAAATGGGGAAAAACGGAAGATCTTTTGTTGAAAATAATTTCGATAGACGTTTTGTCGTCAATGAGTATCTTGAGACCATAAAAGAATTCTCAAGTAGCTATAATAAGTGATAAATTCTAAATCGGGTTGTATTTGTCTTTCATTTATACATACGTGTTTTTAGGTTAATATGTTAGAATTAACTTGTTAACTTTTGATATGGAAGAAAAAAGTGTAGATTATAGCCTTGAAGATGAACGAGATGAATTCGTTCCTTTAAAACAAGAAGATGAAAATCCTGAAGAATCGAAAAAGAAATCGGTTCTGAAGTTTTTAATCTACTTCCTCATCATCATTGTTTTAACTGGTTTAGCACTCTTCCTATCTTTATATAAAGATTATGAATCAGTCTTAAATGCTTTGAAACATTCTGATTGGAGATATCTTTTAATCATCTTTGGTATCGTCGCATTGACCTATCTAATTGAAGCCTTCACCGTGTTTATATTCTCTAGACTATATACGAGGAAATATAAATATCATCAAGGTTTAGCGGCAGTCATGGTCAATGCCTTCTATAGTGATATCACTCCAGGAGCATCTGGAGGGCAAATCATGGAAGCCTATACGATGAAGAAACAAGGTATGGAAGTTTCAACATCTGCGTCCATATTAATCATGTCCTTCATCGTCTATCAAATCTGTTTAATTGTGATAGGTGCGATCGGCATTGTCTTCTCTAACGGCTTACTATCTTCTATCGCGACCTTTGATTTGAATATCAATGGAGTGATAATTCCTGTTCCTACGATTCTTTTTACAATCTTAGGCTTCTTATTAAATGTCATTGTTATCATGATGTTATTTTTAATGTCATATTCACATAAGATTCATAACTTCATCCTCCATAGAGGAATTAACTTCTTCGCTAAACTAAAATTAGTGAAAAATCCTGATGAAAAAAGAGAATCACTTCGTATCCAAGTTGAAAACTTTAAAATTGAACTTAGACGTTTAATATCTAATATCCCGGTCTTTGCTTTAATGATTTTATGTTGGTCAACTGTTTTAATTTTAAGATTTTCCATTCCTTTCTGGGCGGGTCTTGCTCTTAATGGATATGGATATTGTCTAAATAACGATGGCTCACTTATCTTAAAGACAGTCTTAGATAATAGAGGTCAAGTTATTGGAATCGCTCCAGTGATGTCCACTGGTGGACCAGATGTTGGTTCCTTCTGGCAAGCGGTATTTCTATCTAGCTATCACCAAATGGCAACCGGACTTGTTCCTATTCCAGGTGCCGCTGGTATATCTGAATACTTCTTCTCAACAATATTTTCTAAATATTATATTTCTAGCTATGTTACAACAGCCGCTCAAATTATCTGGAGATTTTCAACCTTCCATATTGTCTTATTGGTCTCTGGTATTGTCGCTGCGACATATCGTAGCTCACCTAAGAATCAAGTTCATCACGCTAATCGAAGATCCTTTGTTACCTTGCAGTATCAAACCTATACTGAAAGAAAAGCATCTGCTGATACGATGTATAGCACTTCCTCTTTAAGTGCGAAAGCCGTTCAAGAAAGGCTTCGCTTCTTAAATAAGAAGGAAAATGAAGAAAAGAAAAAGAAAGAAAAACCACCTAAGAAGGTGAAGGAAAATAAACCTCCTAAAATTAAAAAGGAAAAAAAGAAAAAAGTTAAAAAAGAGGATTGGGATGAGATTCAAGCAGGAGACGATGAATAATGCCCATCTCTAAAATAGTTAAGAATCTTAAAATAGGGGAGAAGAAAGTAGTCATTGTTTTTTCTAATGATGAAAAGCTAGAGATCGCTCCTGATGTCTACACTGACTTTCATCTCTTTAAAGGAAAAGAAATCACTAATAAAGAGATTAATGAAATCAAAAGAAGAAATGATTTAGATAAATATCTTAAATATGCCTTCAAGTTAACTTCTGAAAGAAATTACTCTAAGCACCAAATAAAAGAGAAGCTTCTTAAAAAAGGTGCGAGTGAAGATCAAATCGAAGATATCATCGATACACTTGTGAAATATAATCTCATCGATGACAAAGAACTTCTTAAAGAAGTCTTAGAATACGCTGATTATAAGCATTATGGATATAACCGCATCAAAGACGAATTATTTAAAAAAGGAATATCATCTAAATATATTGATGAATTAGTCTATGATGAATCTAGAGAATATAAGCACGCATTACTTTTAGTTAAAGATTATGAAAAGAAATATGCTAAATATAATTATGCATCGCTTAAGGAGCATATCTATCAAGCCTATCTTAGACAAGGCTACAATAGTGATATCGCTTCTAAATGTTTAGAAAAGATATCCCCAATGGACGTAAAGAAAGAAAAAGAACTTCTAAAAGAAGATTATCAAAAACTCTTAAAGAAATATCAAAATAAACTCCCTAAAGGAGAACTTAAAGACAAGATCATTAATAGCCTATTAAACAAAGGTTATAGTTACAAATATATTTTAGAGATAAAGGAGAAATAAATATGAAATGGATTAAAGAATTCTTAGATGGTGAAAGAATCATCGGACAGCTCTTAGTGGTAAGCGCCACTAAAGGGGTCACTGAAAAAGGCATGAATTATATTAATGTCACCTTCCAAGATAAATCAGGAACCTTGGATGCTAAAAAGTGGGATGCAAGCGATGAAGATCTACAAATCCTCGTGCCAGGCACTGTTGTAAACGTCGATGGAAGAATCAATGTCTATAAAGGCGCAAATCAAATGAAGATAAATGAAGTGAGCAAAGTCACCGATTTATCCGAAATTGATTTATCAAGCTTCCAAAGAGTATCACCAATACCTTTAGAATTAATGAAAAAGAAATTAGATGCTTATTTAAATTCATTTACTGATAAAGATGTCGAAGTAATCACTAGAGCGGTCATTTCTCATTTCTATGATAAATATATAACCTATCCTGCTGCGGTAAAGATTCATCATGAATTCGGTAGTGGAATCATCCATCATTCTCTTGCGATGGCAGATCTTGCCGAAGATATCACGAAACGCTATCCAGAAGTTGATCGAGATATCCTTGTCGCAGGCGCACTCATGCACGATATAGGTAAAACCATCGAATATGAAAATCCTTTGATGCCCGCTCAAACAACCGAAGGTAAGTTATGTGGGCATATCGCTATCATGTACGCGGAATTTAAAAAGATTGTCGATAACTTAAATATTAAATCCGAAGTCCCAATCTTACTCGAACATATGATTTTAGCACACCACGGCAAGCTTGAATGGGGTTCACCAGTCGCTCCTGCTACTAGAGAAGCATGGCTACTATCTCAAATCGATTTAATTGATTCTCACCTTATGGTGCTCTCAAAAGCCCTTGAACCAATCGAAGAAGGTAGCTTCACACCAAGATTATGGGTTATGGACGATGTGAGCTTCTATAAGCCTAAAAACCGCAAAAAATAAGATATTAAAGAAACAGACAAGGCGTTGAACCTTGTCTTTTCTTATATTTATAATAAATATCGCTTATTTATTGATATTTGATAATCGCCATTTCGCCATTGGGTGATTTTCGATTTTGTTAGCAATCGGCTCATCAAATAACAAGGATGGCTTATAATTGCCTTTTGAGAATTCGAATAAATATTGTTTTTCGTTTTCAGTGAGCACTAATAAATCTTTTAATAAATTAGTGACGTCGCTTTTTGTTTTTTCTAAATCAAATTTTTCTTCCTTTTTTAAAACCGAACGTAATTCTGTTTTCACATCGTGATATGTAATCGATTCGATTCTTTTAAAATAAGAATCATTGAACTGAAAGACATTGTTTATCGATAAGTAGAAGACAATTGCTTTTCTAAGCATATCTTTATCAAATAATTCCTTGTTGTTAACAAGATAAGCAGTGTCATATAAATCTCTTGGTTTACTTCTATCAATAAGAGCGTTTATTTTCATTCCAAAGAGTTCCTCTATGGTAGGAGTCTTAAGAGTGATCGTTTTATCAAAATGATGAACAGTTGTCTGCCTGATTGGATATAGATGAACCCTATCCATAAAGTTGATATCCACTTTTATAGTGTCACTATTACCAGAAGCGTTTTCATACTTATATATTTTAGCGAGTAATGCAAAACTGCTTCTGGACTTAGAGGATATTTGATATTCGTCTCCGAGCATATAATCATCTAATTCTTTTTCAATAAGTTTTCTATCCTCTATTGTGGTGTTTCTATCTAAGGAGCCACAATAATCAAGATCGATATCTACAGACAATCTTTTTAAATTGGTATAGACCAAATTAATCGCTGTTCCGCCCTTTAGAACAAACTTATCTTTAAAGGTACTTTTTGAAAAAACAAAATTTAAAACATCGAGAAGTCTAATGACCTTTTCTAGGTTGCTACCTATAAAACCAGTTATTTATATATTATTTTTAATATATTTCATTTGGAAAATCTCTTTCTGTTGGCACCATCAATTTCCATTTTAATACTAATTTGGCAAAGCCAACTTTTGCCTCAAAGTACTGAATCCTATTACCTATTCGCGATAGGCATAACTGGTAGAAAGATTCTGGGACCCTGTCCCCAAAATATTTCTCGAATAGATAACCCACCTTTTGATATAAAAATGCTTTATCGTAATATTCAAGCATCTTTATCACTTTATCTAGATTTAAATCCCGACATCCAGCTAAAGCATTTTCTATTTCTTCTAAACCCCCTCCATAGCCAGGATTATCTATGGAGTCTACGATAGCTCGCTCTAAAGAAACGACTCTAACGCCGTTTTGATGCATGCGATCTATTATTTCTAAATCACAAACACTTTTCTTTGAACAAAATATGTTTTCACCAAAAATAAGGTCATTAACATATACGTGCGTGAGATACGTAAAGTATGACACAAAAGATTGAGTGGCTAGTCCATAATATTCAAGAGCTTCGTGATACGAAAAATATGAATCGCTAAAGAGACGTGATGCTATTTGAAATTTAGAAGCATATATAGCGCCTGTGGTACGATCCACCAGCGCGTACAACCCTTTTTTGATTTGCTTCATCTCACCCTTTTTCACACCTCGATTAACGAACGCGTAAAAGTTCTTCACATTAGGGTAAAGATTTTTAACATCTTCATAAGTAAATATTTCTGGTATTACTTTCATACCAAAATTTAAGCACAACTCGACAAAAATGTAAAGTTCCACTTAAAAATAGGTATAAGTTTGTAAAATCTGCCTTTTTCGACCAAATCAACAATGCGATGCTGTTTTAGTCGAAAATTTGAGAAGGAAAAGTATTGAAATATTCCTTCTGAAATATTATAGTGTAGGCATGGTATTCACTTGGAAAGAAATTGTTGAACGCGAAGGTAATGCCTCCATGGCGTATTTAGCCGTGAAAGAATGTAAATATTTCAGGGTCTCACACGGCGTATATGTTGATGATGGCGAATTCGTAAGTGAGCTCGAACAATTGTTCGCGAGATATCCTCGTGCAACGCTAACGATGGAAAGTGCCTTCGACTATTATGAGTTATCTGACTATGTGCCTGATAAATATCATTTAGTGACACCATATAACGCTCATATTATTTCTAATCCAAAGGTATACCAAACTTATATGGATGAAAGCTCCATGCAAGTTGGAAGAACCAAAATAAAGACCAACTATGGTTTCATCTATATTTTTGATAAAGAAAGAACACTCATCGAATTATTCCGATTAAAATCAAAACTTCCTCATGCCTATTTTTTAGAGATCGTTGCCTCTTTTAGGACCCTAAAAACGATGGAAGCACTCTCCTTAAGGAAAGTCAGTGAGTACTGCCAAAGACTAAAAAACGGAGCAAAGATTTTAAAAGAAATACAGGAGATGATTTAAGTGAATCTGAAACAATTATTTGTCATAAGACAAAAAGAAAAGTTTCCGATTCGAACCGGAAACCTTTTCTTATACTTATATAAATTATTTAATTTCTTTTGAAATTGTCTCTGCAATAACAGGGAGAGATAAGTCTTTTAATTCAGAAGGTTGCTTAAATTCAATCTTAAGTCCTTCTTTTGTACCATATCGAGGAATGACGTGGACATGGAAATGAAAGACACTTTGGCCTGCTTCTTTATTGCAGTTAGAAAGGATATTGACACCCTTCGCTCCTAACTTCATCATTTGGACTTGTCCAATCCTTTGAGCGACATCCATAACCTTATGCATCACCTCTTGGGGTGTGGAAAGGAAATTGTCGTAATGTTTCTTAGGAATAACTAGGGTATGTCCTTTCGTGACTTGTCCAATATCTAGGAAGGCTAAAACATCATCATCTTCATATACTTTATGAGATGGGATTTCGCCTCTAACAATTTTACAAAAAACACAATCTTTTTCGTTCATAATAAACTCCTTTTAAACAAAGAGGAGCGACATGCGCTCCCCTAGGTTAATTATTCAAATAAATCAGGATAAGTTTCCTTGATGTAATCGTAGACGGATGTATCGTGATAGGTGAAGGTATAGAGCTTGAGGTAGCTAGTATACGCATTGGTTTTGTATGTATCCTTAGTACCTAAGATCTTCGCGATATGTCTAGCGACTTCTTCACATTTGAATGGATTACCGCTATTGACGTATGATTTAGCGTTATCAACAGATTTAGTTAATTTAGATGTTGATGCAGCTTCTAAAATCTCAACGATGTAGAGGTTAGAACCATCTTCATCTTCGATAATGAAGTTATAATCGACGTCTTTAGCAGCTGCTGGAGTTAAATATTTGTGACCTTTGAGTTCATTGAAGTAACTCTTTTCACGGTCATAGCTCCAGTCTTCTCTATCAAAATCGTTAGCGACTTTGATGTTGAATAATCTAGACTTGACTGTTTCAGGAAGTTTTTCAAGTGGGTTAGCGGTATCGTTTTTAACGAACCAACCTTCATCTGAATATTTCTCTAAAGCGAGTTCGGTAATCTTCTTGATTAAACCTCTTTCTTTAGATTGTTTACCTGAATCGGTGAAGTTTTGATATTGGGTGTTATCTTCATCGGATGCGAATCGTGTTGCGCCACCAACGACAGCCTTTTCATAATTCTTTAATATTTCACCAAGTTTGGTGTTTTCATAGAATTTGAATGAAGCTGGATCAATTCCGTATGTGCTTAAAGTATCGAATAATGTTGAGCCATCAAAAGATGGATCTTTATCACATTTAGCCTTTAGCAAACGTGGTTCGCCATAAATTTTAGTGAGTTCGGCTGTTGGCTCTAACGGTTCAATGGTTGGATTGCTACCAACTAATGAAACACCTTTGAATCCTTTGAACCAGGAAACTAAGTCATCGAAGCTCACTGCAGTTTCTGCATCGATGGTATTAAGTTTTTGTTCAGCGAATAAGTGGACTAAACGATAAGCGGTGTTGCTATCATCACCTAAGGATGAAACTTTAACATAGTTAATCTTACGTCCATAAGCACGTCCAAGTGCGCTGTAGTTGTTATCGATGATATATTCTTCGATTAATTTATCACGGTAGACATCTGGAATGATCTTTTTGGTGATGTAATCGCCATAAGTATCATCGAATTCATTGAAATAAGAACGAACATTCTTTTCAGTGAAGGTTGAGGTGATAAATTTCTCAGCAAAGCTGTATCCCTCTTCGACTTTACCATCTTCGGTGAAGTGTTTGATATCGAAGTTAGCTTCGCGTTTAGCACGAGCATACTTTTCTTCAACGAATTTAGTTTTGTCTAACGAATCACGATAATTTTCAGTATCGCCATTGATTTCGTCATAGACGACCTTGTCGATACGTTCATTTAAATCTTCAAAGAAGAGTTTGAATCTCTCCATTCTGATTTGATCGGCATTCATGCCTTTGGATTCATAGTTACCATCATCGTCTTCCATGAATTCATGACCGTATTTTGCGATGTGGGCTTTAGCCTTTTCTTCAATAACATTACCTTCGCTATCGAAACATTCTTTAAGTTCGGCATAAGTACCGAATTCTTTTTCAGCAATTTTTTCTAGTAATGTAGAGACAACTGCTTCGTTTTTGTTATCGATGAGTTGTTCGTAGAGATCACCATATTTGTTTTCTTCGTCATCAAAAGCATTGCCATCTTTATAGACGATTGGGTTTTGATAATTTTGAGGAATTGCTTCAACGTTATCGCACGCGGCGAGTATAAACGCGGGGGAAAGTGC